>Ga0193752_1000023_pt1 | contig 270468 bp, 216 predicted proteins | sample H1c1metaG_FD_144924 | JGI IMG/M metagenome (GOLD analysis project Ga0193752, IMG submission 144924) | Soil microbial communities from a riparian zone of the East river system, Colorado, United States - H1c1 | ecosystem: Environmental > Terrestrial > Soil > Riparian zone | place: USA: East... | reverse complement strand
TTATTGAATTCGGAAGACTACAAACAGTAGTACTTGCCGGTGAAACGGTACCTCCAACCGCAGCAGCAATTACGGTCAGCATCGCAGGATTACTTGTTGTAGTTCCGCATGCGCTTGTAATTACAAGACGATATTGATAGCCGTTCATTGCATTGGTAACAGGATTGATCGCAAGAGTAAGTGTTGTTGCGCCGGAATAAGGTGCAACATTTGTAACATTGGTCCATGGCCCGCCTGCACCTGTTGTGCTTACCTGCCATTGATAGGTTACAGTACCACCACCGGTAGTACCAACTGTGAAGCTTGTAGCTGTTCCGTTACATGCTGTTGAGTTAGCCGGTTGTGCAGTGATAGTAGCTCCTGCAGGTACAGTAAAATCTGCTACCTGGTCTGCCGCATTGAAAGACGATCCCTGTACTGCATTTACTCCCATACCACGTTTTGCAAACGCAGCCCATATAGTACAGTAATGCGCTCCGCCATATAAATTCTGATCAGCCTGTATAATGGCATTTCTTGCATCCAGGAAACCAGGTGAACAAGGTTGCAGTTTCATACCTTCCATCACCAACCTGTATGCAACAGTATTACCACCTGCTCCTGCGGCATTAAATAAATTCGGATTAATACCATCGGTTTGGATGAGACCCCATGTCATTTCCCAAATTGTCATACACCATACTTCACCGATATTATGCACTTCAGTTCCAACAGGTGCAACACCCAAACTTCCATAAGTAAGCGGGTTAATTGCAATATTGGTACAATAAGGATAAAGACGAATACCTCCACCATTTATGGTTTGACCAGCCGCATAAGTACCCATTGTTCTTTGTTTGGTAGCTCCATCAGTTGGTAAAGCAGTTGCCCAGTTCGTTGTTATCATCAGCGCCTGGTAATCGCCCCATCCTTCACCACCCTGTTCTGCATTGCTCAGACAGCCGGCGGTTGCAGGTCCGCCTGTTAAACGGTTGCTCACACCATGGGAAAATTCGTGTGCTATGATACCGTTATCAATATCTCCATCTAACTGCACGGTGCCGGGAGGTGTAGAAGACATTGTAACATTTACATTGCTGGCCAATTGTGCAGCAATGAGCGCTCCGTCTGCATCAGAGATCATGATAGCAGGAATAGTGATGGTATTATCGGCTCCACCCATAACGATTGGGGGACCAGGAACATTATTCACTACAACTACACCAATCGCTCCGGCATTCTGTGCGTTCAGTACTTTTTGCGTAAAAGGTACTGTAGCCGTACATACTGCCCCGCCAAAACCTCTTACGATAAGTGCTACTTTACCCGCTACTGAATTAACAGGAGCATTACATGCATAGTGCGTATTTCCTGCAGCATCATCATTATACCAAACCAGGTCTCCCGTTACAGGCCCAACATTTCCTAAAAGGTTATTGATACTGAATCCTCCTTCAACCGCATTATACGGTCCGGCAATACCGGGGGGGGTATTTACCACAAAAGTCAAAACACCAGCAGCAGGATTCCACAAATACATTTGCATTCTTGGTCTGCCACCATCTGCAGGAGTCGACATATTTGCATTGTTTGTACCACCTGCATCCTGTGCATCAGCGACAACATAATCATTTTGCGCACCACCCCTTCCAAGGTTATTGGCCTGGAAGTTACCGGCGGGCTCAGTAAACCCATAATTATAATTCAGATCATGCAAAAGATTATTCCAGTAAAATAAATTGGTAGTTGCAAATTGCTGGAAATCTGCTGTGATCGGAGGAACGGTATAATTTATGGGATATGTAAAATTCAACGGATCCGGTGTAGTAGTAGAATTAGCCGGGATTCCGTTTGTAGCGTTATTATTATCCCTGTCTTCCTGGGCCCACACATTATTACCGCGGCTGTAAGTATAATCAGCTGCACCATCGTTATGCCATCCTAAGGTAACAGCATTACCACCGGCAAGTGTCCATGGATTTGTACGAACAGCAGCAGTACCGCCGGGATGATTAGGACTTTCCGCAGGGTAAGGTATCACCGTATAATTAGCTGTGTTCACCAGCGTTGGACCATCTATGGCAGTTACTCCCGGAATTGATATTGCCGTGGTTTTGGTGCTTCTATTTTCCCTGGCCCGCACGACGAATTGATTTGAATTATGATTCTCATAAACAGTAAGGTTATTTTTTTCGATAACCGTATTGGTAGTAGCATCAACCCTTATATTCCAATAATCAGCGTTGGTTTTTGGAACAATTTGTACCTGCCATGCAAGTTTTACAGCAATGATATCACTTGTAGCTTCTGTATTTGCAGTATTTGCAGCGATCTTATCGGCTCCAACTACCGGTACAATGTCCTTTACAGGCACCCACATTAATTCTGCAGTCACGTTTTCACTGAATAGGTTATTCAGTTTACCAAAATCATATTTTCTGCCGGACTCTAATGTTTTTAAAGCAATTACAAAAGACGGCATGCTAACACCGGCCTCCGTGATAGCTGTTCTTACAGCAGCATCAGGCGTTACACCCGGACTGGCTGATCTTGCACTCGTCAGCGTTCCAAGATTGGGCAGGAACGCACCCGCTTTGGAAATAAGCTTCTGATCCTTAAATGCCAGGACCAGTAATTGATTGTAGATAGGAAGCCCCTTATAGCTCTGTTGCAGGTAAACCATTTGTGTTCCTGCAGGCTGGTTGAAATAAGAGCTGCTTACAATGTAATTATTAAGATCATCCTGGGATAATCCAATAACGGAGGCGTTTTTAGTAACCAGTTGCTTTGCTAAAACATCATCATGGTTTTGAGCAGTTGCAAAAATGGCTAAGAAGGAACATAGTAAAGAGAGTAGTATTCTTCTCATAAAATTTAAGTTTAGATTTGGCGAGCCGCAATATAGAACATTTAATACAAAGCCTGCTGCCCGTCAATTAAGAAATTTAGCACCAGGGAATATTTATTGGTCATCTATTAGAACACAAATCACACTGGTGTTATTAGAAAGAGATCATAGATTAGTCTTTGTCGGGGAGGAGGGCCATTTACTTCTTTGATGCAGGAAACTGCGGAGAGATCAAAATTGAAATATTTTTGAGAAACAGTACTTTCGGGAATGGCCATTTTTTCTATTGCCAGCATGAAATCATACGTCTGGAACTTAATAGTATACCTGCCATCTTTATTACCAGCACGGTCATTGCCGGCCTTTACTATTTTTGACAACTCTTTTAAAAGCGCTTCTTCTTTTTTATCATTGATACAGTACAGTAAGCTTTTGCCATTCACGTTTTTTATTCTGGCTACATCATACAATTTCCCGTGCAAATAAAACTCCCTGCCATCTTCTTTCCATTTGATATCTTGTTTATTGGCATCAAGACTGATCACTTCCAGTGAACTTTCGGGAAGCCGGGATAACAGTTGATGTTTAATTGCTTCTTTTAATTCGTATTGCTGGAAAAGGTAGGCAAAGTAATAGCTGACATGGCTCATAAATAAACCTGCAAAGCAAAATATGGCAAATAGTTTTTTCAAATATACTCAGCTCTGATCCTGCTTAAGGATCAACTTAAGAATTAAACAATGCGAAATGTAATCAGAGATTCGGTTGGTTTACGAAATGCTGAGCGTTCTGGTGAAAATCGGAAGTAAATATAAGAACCATTATCCGATAAATCAATTTTTTTAGAGGGTTGCCCGGTTGTTTAGACACAGGGATGACAAATACTAAACATCATAGAAACCAATCATATTACAACGTTCACCATTTTGCCCTTTATAAAAATGATCTTCTTTGGCACCTTGCCCTCCAGCCATTTTTGAATGGTCTCGTTTGCGAGTACGATCTTCTCCACCTCTTCAGGCGAAGCATCAAGGGCTATATTGATATTGGTGCGGAGTTTTCCATTGACAGAAATAGGATACTCTTTTGAACTTTCCACCAGGTATTTTCCGTCAAATGCAGGAAAGGATGCATCCAAAACTGAACCTTCATTGCCCAACTTATTCCAGAGCTCTTCTGCAATATGCGGAGCATAAGGTGTAAGCAGGATCAATACTTTTTCTAATATCTCTTTCTTATGGCATTTCATATCCGCCAGTTCATTTACGCAGATCATGAATGTGCTTACGGCGGTATTAAAGCTAAAGCGCTCAGTATCTTCTTCAATCCTTTTGATAGTGCGGTGCAAAACTTTTAGTTCAGCATCGGTTGCTTTGTCTTCGTTCCATAATTTCCTGCCATCATCACCTGCCTTCGCTGAAGCTTCGGCCGGCAAGAAGAACAACCTCCACAACTTTCTTAAAAACCGGTGCACCCCTTCAATGCCCTTGGTATCCCATGGCTTGCTGGCTTCTACCGGGCCGAGGAACATTTCATACATGCGGAAGGTATCGGCGCCATATTTATCAACAAGATCATTTGGATTGACGGTGTTGAATTTTGATTTGGACATTTTTTCGGTTTCAACTCCGCAGATGTATTTGCCGTCTTCTAAAATAAATTCTGCATCAGCATATTCAGGCTTCCATTTTTTAAAAGCATTAATATTTAATTCGACTCCATCAACAATGTTTACATCAACATGTAATGTAGAATGTGAAGTAGCATAGTTACTTTTGATAGGATACCCCCATTCTTCGAACAACATTCCGATATTTTCTGATGGGTTATCATATCTTTCCCAGTGCATTTTAGATAAAAAATAATAAGTAGGATTTTCATTTTTATCATGAGTCGTGACTCTGTACACAAACCTGCTACTCCCCTGTATCATCCCCTGGTTCAACAATTTTTTATACGGCTCATCAAAACCGATCAATCCAAGATCAAACAAAACCTTGGTCCACATACGGCTGTACAATAAATGCCCAACAGCATGCTCTGTGCCGCCGATGTAGAGGTCAACCTGGTTCCAGTAATCACTGAGTTTCCTGTCGCAAAAAGTTTCCTTGTTATGCGGATCCATGTAGCGCAGAAAATACCAACTGCTTCCGGCATAGCCGGGCATAGTACTCGTTTCCCGTCTCCCGTTTTCTGTTTGCACCCACTCTTTCAAATTAGCCAATGGCCCTTCACCGCTGGGGCCCGGACCATACTTATCTACATGCGGTAATTCAAGCGGCAGTTCTTCGGCATCCAAAGGAATGGCAATGCCATCGCTCCAGGTGATAGGAAATGGCTCACCCCAATATCGCTGGCGGCTGAAGCCCGCATCCCGCATCCGGTAATTCACTTTCTTTTTGCCAATACCCAGCTCTTCAATTTTATTTATGGCAACGCCAATGGCATCTTTCATCAACAATCCGTTTAAGAAGCCTGAATTTTCCAGCACGGCATCTTTTGTGGGGTTTGCTTCTTCACCGTTAAAATGAGAACCGATGATATTGGTTATCGGAATATTAAAATGCTTTGCGAATAAAAAATCACGCTGGTCGCCGCAGGGTACCGCCATGATAGCTCCCGTGCCATAGCCCGCCAGTACATACTCTGCTATCCAGATGGGTATCTCTCTTTTGTCAAAAGGGTTTATTGCATAAGCGCCCGTAAAACAACCGGTGATGGTCTTTGCTTCGGCAAGGCGTTCTCTTTCGCTGCGGCTTTTTACATAGGTAAGATAATTTTCGATCTCCGTTCTTTGTCCTGCGGAAGTTATTTGGGAAACGATCTCGTGTTCCGGGGCAACAACCATAAAGTCAACACCAAAAATGGTATCGGGCCTTGTAGTGTACACCCTGAGGCGTGAGTTGTGAGGCGTGAGTGAAGTGCCTTCTGCTGTACCAATATTCACGTCTGACGACTCACGATTGACGATCTCAAAATCCATCTCCGCTCCTTCACTTTTCCCTATCCAGTTCTTCTGCATTTCTTTCATCGCATCGCTGAACGATACTTTTTCCAGCCCTTCCAGCAAACGATCGGCATATTCTGTTATGCGCACGAACCACTGCCGCATTTTCCTTTTTTCTACAGGAAATCCGCCCCGCTCACTAACGCCGTTCACCACTTCATCATTTGCCAGTACCGTACCCAGCGCCTCACACCAGTTTACTTCTCCATAAGCGCTGAAAACGAGCCGGCGCTTCATTAAAATATCTTCCTGTTCTTTTTTAGACCAGGCATTCCATTGCGCTGCCGTAAAATGCGTGCCCGGTATTGGATCACCCGTTTTGGGCATGGTGCCTTTTGTTTCATACTTTTTTATTAGCAGGGAAATGGGCAATGCCTTTTTTTCTGTGTGGCAGAAATAACTGTTGAACAATTGCAGGAAGATCCATTGCGTCCATTTATAAAAAGCAGGGTCGCTGGTTTGCACTTCCCTGTCCCAGTCAAAACAAAATCCGATCTTGTCAAGCTGGCTTTTGAATGTTGCGATATTCTTTTTGGTGGTCTCGGCCGGGTGTTGCCCTGTTTCCAAAGCATATTGCTCAGCCGGTAAACCAAAACTGTCAAAGCCCATCGGGTGCAATACATTAAAGCCTTTCAACCTTTTGTAGCGGCTGTAAATATCACTGGCGATATAACCCAGCGGGTGCCCAACGTGCAGGCCCGCGCCGCTCGGATACGGGAACATATCCAGCACATAATACTTTGGCTTCGAAAAATCATTACTTACTTTATAAGCTCCTGAATCTTTCCATTTCTTTTGCCAGTTCTGTTCAATTTTTCTAAAGTCGTATTCCATTTATAAATTGCATATTGTTCATTGAATATTTTTCTCCTTTCTTTTTTAACGGCCGATCCAAAAATGTGAAAGAAAAGTTATTTAACCCCCATTCACACAACATCACATCCGTTTATAAAAATAAATGAGGCAGGCGATCGTTTTGTAGCAGGCAAAAATAATGTAATACCCGCAAATTGAATTAATTTGCGGCTCTTAATCAATACGCACTAACCTTTAAAATAATAATCAGGCATGGCTCAATTCGGAAAAGCAAGCAGTAAGCGGGGTAAACCAACATATGCCTATGCCATTATTGGTGTTGCGCTGGTACTGTTCTTATTTGGTATCGTGGGCTGGTTCTTTTTGAATCTTCGCAAGACCGGTGATTATGTAAAGGAAAATATCCAGGTACACGCCTGGCTTAACCCTGATGCCAAAAAAAATAAGATCGACAGCCTGAAGAATTATATCAGTGCCCTGCCTTTTGCAAAGAATACAGAATATGTTACCAAGGAAATGGCGATGGAAAAGTGGAATGCAGACAATGATACTACCTGGAAAAAATTCCTTGACGAGAACCCTTTACCTGAAAGCATTGATTTTTATATAAGGGCAGACTATGTTCAAAAGGACAGCCTGGATAATTTATCAGTAGATCTTATTTCAAGATACCCGGGGCTGATCAAGGAATTCCAGTTCCCCACGGAGACCATAACCCAGGTAAGCAAGTTTGTAAAGACGGCGGCCTATATCTTTTTAGGGGCAGCCATCCTGCTGACCATACTGGTGGTGTTTTCAATAGATAATACCATTCGACTGGCGATGTACAGTAACCGGTTTTTGATCAAGACGATGCAGATGGTTGGGGCCACCCGGTGGTTCATTGCCAAACCCATAAATATAAGGGCCGTCATTAACGGGCTTATTGCTTCCGGGATAGCCATTGCAGCCGTGTGGGGAACCGTATTGCTTGTGGAGAATTTTGCGCCCAGCTTCAAAGTATTGCACGATAATACCAGCATGTTACTTTTATTCCTGGTCATCGTCATACTGGGTATCAGTATCACACTAATAAGCACACATCGCTCGGTAATTAAATACCTGCGCATGAAATTGGATGATTTATATTAATTTGCAGCCTCAATTATAAACGCATGAGTAAAGATAAAAAACAAGGGACGGCTACCGGTACATCCAACAGCTTATTTGGAAAAGAGAATTATATGTGGATGCTGATCGGACTGGGCGTGCTGGCATTGGGTTTCTTTTTAATGTCGGGCGGTAAAAGCCCCGACCCTAAAGTTTTTAACGACAGCGATGTGTACAGCCCGGTACGTATCACCGTTGCCCCGATCCTGATCATTGCAGGTTTCGTTATCGAGATTTTCGCCATCATGAAAAAATCGAAAACCAATTAAGAATTAAAAATTAAAAATTAAGAATAGATAGCGGAGATAAACACTTCGCTTTTTTATTTTTGACCGGCAAACTGACAATCATTAAATGAATACTATACAAAGTATAATTATTGCCATCGTGGAAGGACTCACGGAATTCCTGCCCATCTCCTCTACCGGGCATATGATCATAACAGAAAAGCTACTGCAGCTTACCTCAAATGATTTCAGCAAGGTATTTACGGTAGCCATACAGTTCGGGGCCATTTTAGCCGTAGTTGTTTTGTACTGGAAAAAATTCTTTGATTTTAAGAACTGGCAGTTCTATGCAAAACTTGTGGCCGCAGTGATCCCTGCCTTGCTGATAGGGTTTCTTTTTTCTGATAAGATCGATGCTTTACTGGAAAGTTCTGTCACGGTTGCCGTTACCATGCTGGCGGGTGGTGTTATTCTTTTGTTCATTGATAATGTTTTTAAAAATCCCACCATACATACAGAAAAGGAGATATCATTTCCCAGGGCCATCATCATTGGCGTCTGGCAATGCATTGCCATGATACCGGGCGTTAGCAGGAGCGCCGCTTCCATAATCGGCGGCATGCAGCAAAAACTGACCCGGAACGCTGCTGCTGAATTTTCCTTTTTTTTGGCGGTACCAACCATGCTGGCAGCTACAGTATATAAATTATTAAAGTATTATAAAGAGACCGGCGGATTTTCATCAAATGAAATAAAACAACTTGCCATCGGGAACGTGGTTGCCTTTATTGTAGCATTGTTAGCTATTAAATTCTTTATTGGCTTTTTAAAAAAATATGGCTTTAAAGTATGGGGTTATTACAGGATAATAGTGGGCATTGTATTACTTATACTGATATATACCGGGTATATTAAATCCTAAATACCCATACCAGGGTATTCTTTTATCAGCAGTTTTTTAGTAATTATACATTCTAAAACAAAAGCGCTTATGAAAGCATTAAAATTATTCCTGCTTATTGCACTTGTTGCAACCCTCTTTAACAGTTGCCAGCAATATGGCAAAGAATATAAATTAGACAAAAAGCATAATGTATATTATAAGGGTGATGGCGTTGATGAAGCCCTTGCAAAAAAACTGGCCGATTACCTTAAAGCGAACCAGTATTTCCAGGACGATATTGAAGCTACTGTACAGATCGTCAAAATCAAGGACACCTTCAACCTGAATTTTGTTGTGGATGAAGGCAAACTAAATGCAGAAACTGAAAATAGCTTCCTCCTGTTCGGCGGATTCATTTCACAAAATGTTTTTAACAAGGCGCCGGTAACAATTCAACTGACGAATAATAAACTGGAGCCCTTTAAAAACCTGGGTTATGCAAAACCCATTGAAAGTGAGTAACCGCTATGCTAAACATATACACTAATAAATACCCGGCCCTGCATATCCTGCAGGGTTGTTTTTTGCAGTGAATACAACGATATTTAGTATTTTCATTCTTCCTTAATAAAGAACATGCAAACTGCTTCTAAAAAAGTGATCAATGGCTGGGCAATGTATGACTGGGCCAATTCGGTATACAACCTGGTGATCACGTCAACCATATTCCCGGCCTATTATGAAGCGGTTACAAAAGAAAGGACGGGTACAGACGGCACTGCTTATGTACATTTCCTGGGAAGGGAATTCGTTAATACCTCTTTATACAACTATGCGCTGGCATTTGCTTTTTTAGTGGTGGCCATTATGTCGCCCCTGCTTTCTTCCATTGCAGATTACAAGGGTAACAAGAAAAGCTTTATGAACTTTTTTTTAACAATGGGCAGTATTGCCTGTTGCGGGCTTTTCTTTTTCGACGATAAAGCACCTTTATCCGTTGGCATCTTGTGTATGATCATTGCCTGCATTGGTTATTGGAGCAGCCTGGTATTTTATAATTCTTTCCTGCCTGAAATCGCTGCTCCCAAAGACAGGGACAGGGTAAGTGCCAAAGGTTTTGCAATGGGATATATTGGCAGTGTGATCCTGCAGGTGATCTGCTTTCTGTTTGTGATGAAACCTGAATGGTTTGGGATGCATGATGACTTTTTACCCGCCCGTATATCTTTTTTATTGGTGGGTATATGGTGGTTTGGTTTCGGACAGTTCTCGCTGAACCGTTTGCCTAAAAGCGTGCCGGCAGGAGAGCAAAATCAAAAAAATATCTTTACAAACGGGTATAAAGAACTGGCCAAAGTATGGAAACAATTAATGCAGCTCCCTGTTTTAAAACGTTTCCTCTTTTCTTTTTTCTTTTACAATATGGGGGTACAAACAGTAATGCTTGCAGCTACATTATATGGCAAAAGCGAATTGCAGATCCCAACTTCCAATTTAATTATTTCCATATTGATCATCCAGCTCATAGCCATACCCGGGGCTTTTGCCATTTCTAAACTCTCGTCTGTTATCGGTAACTTTAAAGCATTGATGATCTGTGTGCTGGTGTGGGTAGGTATTTGCATTGCTGCTTATTTTATTCCTGCAAAGGGTATCTACGAATTTTATGCACTGGCAACAGTAGTTGGATTTGTAATGGGTGGCATACAAAGCCTGAGCAGAAGTACCTATAGCAAACTAATGCCGGAAACAAAAGACACCACATCATTCTTCAGTTTTTTTGATGTAACAGAAAAGATCGCGATCGTGATCGGCATGTTCAGTTTCGGCTACATAACGGAGTTAACAGGTTCCCAGCGCAGTTCGGTCTTAGCCCTCATGGTATTTTTTATTGTAGGACTCATCGGGCTGGCTATTGCTTTAAATAAACAAAAAAAACTTTCTCAATAAATATGAACCTCTACAGCATTAACACCGGCCATTTTAAACTAGACGGTGGTGCCATGTTTGGCGTGGTTCCTAAAAGTATCTGGAATAAATTAAATCCCGCCGATGAAAATAATATGTGTAGCTGGGCCCTGCGTTGCTTATTGATAGAAGATGAAGGAAAGCTGATCCTGGTTGACAATGGCATGGGCAATAAACAGGATGAGAAATTCTTCGGCCATTATTATTTACACGGCGATGATACACTGGATAAATCTTTGGCAAAGCATGGATTTGGTAAAGATGACATCACGGATGTTTTTTTAACACACCTGCATTTTGATCATTGCGGCGGAAGTATAGTAAGAGAGGGCGATAAGCTGGTTCCTGCTTTTAAAAATGCAACTTACTGGAGCAATGAGCGCCACTGGAAATGGGCAACAGAACCCAATGCCAGGGAGAAAGCAAGTTTTTTAAAGGAAAATATTTTACCCATCGCGGAAAGCGGGCAACTTAAATTTTTTAACGTGAATCGTGAGACGCCAGGCGTGACTTTGAATCCTGCAGGTAATAATGCTTCCGCTCACGACTCACGACTCACAACTCACGATTCAGGTTTAATTTCCAACCTTTCTTTTTATTCCGTCTCCGGTCATACCGATGCCATGATGCTGCCTAAAATAAATTATAAAGGAAGAACGATCGTGTATATGGCTGATCTTTTACCTTCGGCGGCACATATCCCACTGCCCTATGTTATGGCATATGATATGTTCCCGCTTACAACGCTCAATGAAAAAAAAGCTTTTCTCACCGAAGCACAGGCAAATGATCATGTATTATTTTTTGAGCACGACCCGCTGACCGAATGCTGCACGCTTCAGCAAACAGAAAAAGGGATACGACAGAATGAGGTTTTTAAATTAAGTGAATTGTAGATCACTTCAACCCGAGGAAAGAGGTTAAGGGGTAGCGCAGGTTTTTATAAGACATCATATCTACTTTGATACTTCCTACAGATATCGGGCTTTCCACCCTTAATAATAAATGATTGGGGTCATCACTCAGCCAGGCATTCATTTTTTCCCCGCCTTCAAAAATGGTACCTTTTATCAACAGCGGTTTGATCTTAATGGCGTTGAACCGGCCATACCTTGTTTTGATCTTCTCCTTTCCCATGTAGCGGATATACATGTGAAAAACCTCGTTATCCAGGAACATATCAAACGGGATCTTATCACCGGGCTTATAATTATCAAAATTTATATTGCGTGCATAATAGACCATACTGACCACATCCTGTACACAATCGGTGACCTTATAAACACCCCCGGCACTTACTGCAGTATTGGTCACCTGGTTAAAGCTTACGTTATCATATTTTTTATACCCACCTTCATTTACATTACGAATAAACCTGTAAGGTAGCAGTGTGGCAGTGTCAACATAGCTTTCATACCGGTCTCTCACTTTAAAAAAATTATCGAAAGCGGAATAGGTTTTACCATCTCCTATAAGGTGGTAGACCGGTTTTCCGTTGAAGCGTTCTAATGATGTGGTGAAGGAGGCTTCTCCTGCGCCTATATACATGCCCAGCGTACTGTAAAATACTTTCATATTTACCACTTCATCGGCTTTGAAAGCCGTATTCCTGTACCCGCAAAACCCGTCATCGTTTGATGTAAAACTTAAGCAGCAGAGGCCAAAAACCAATAAACCGAACTTAGCGAATTGCATCATTTGTCTTTCTTTATTTTGATTCCCAAAATTAATAAACTCCCCACCAATGCGGGTATAAAAAGGTTGATGAACCAGATCCCAAAGGTTACTGCCAGGATCCCTATCGTATTATTGGTATAGGAAAACAAGGTCTTTGCAACGGTACCTCTTATACCCAGTTCTGCAATTGCAAAGGATGGAATGATCGTGAGTATCCAGAACATTACTGTTATTAACCAAAAACCCGACCACATATTTTGTTCTACCTGCATTAACTGCAACATAAAGATGTATTGTAAAATGAAAACAAAGTATCGTAACAGTGATAAAGAGAGTAACCTTAACAAAACTTTCGCATCAAATGTTTCCAATACGTTAATGTATTTTGAAAACCGGTCTGCATAAGGTAACCTGTCTATCAAACGTATCAGCCAGCCTAATTTAAAAAAGAAGAACAGGAAGGCTGTGGTTATAAAGATACTCCCGAACAAAAATATCCTCAGCCAAAAAAAAGAAAGTCCGGCAAGGAGGGCTGGTGAATTTTCTTTGAACAGCATCCAGGTTAAACCAAAGCAACCCATCATCATAGTGATGATCAGTTGAGACATACCGCCCGCAATGGATAACGGTATTGCTTTTATCCGGTTACCTTCATTTACAAAAAGTATTCTTCCTGCATATTCACCAATGCGGTTGGGCAGGTTCAATGACATGGTCACACCACACAGAACAGATTTAAAAGCGGTGATGAACCGCATGGGCTGAACGGGTTTCATCAACAGTTGCCATTTTCTCGCTTCCAGCCCCCAGTTTACAAATACGAGTGCGATCACCAGCCAGAATCTCCATGCGCCTGGCCCATAAGGTGCAGATCTTATCAGTGCGAATGAAGTATTAAAGTCGGGTTGATTTTTTACCTGCTGGTATAAGGAATAAAACAACCATGCGGCCAATATGGGGCCAACAAACCACTTGAGGAATATTTTAATACTTTTGTTCAATACGCAATGTTACTTCAATTATTGGGCTGAAAAAATTATTACTGATTTGCAAAAAAAAACGAGTATTATTTTAGGCATTGACCCGGGTACAATAATCATGGGATATGGTTTGGTTAAAGTAGAGGGAAACAAGATCTCCTTACTTGAAATGGGTGTATTGCAACCAGGTAAGGTTAAAGACGGGTACAGGAAATTACAGCTCATATTTAATACCGTCAGTGGCCTCATAACAAAATACCAACCTGATTCTTTTGCCATTGAAGCACCTTTTTTTGGTAAGAATGTACAAAGCATGCTGAAGCTGGGGAGGGCACAGGGCGTGGCTATTGCAGCGGCCATGAGGCATGGGCTTGATGTTACGGAATATTCGCCCAAGAAAGTAAAGCAATCCATTACCGGTAATGGCAATGCTGCAAAAGAACAGGTGATGAAAATGCTGCAGCAGATCCTGCTTTTTACAGAGGACCCTAAACATTTTGATGCTACAGATGCTTTGGCCGTGGCGGTATGTCATCATTTCCAGCAGAACACGGCTTTACCTGCAACCGGCAACAAGGCAACCGGCTGGAAAGATTTTATTACAAAGAACCCGGGTAAAATAAAGAAATAAACAAAAATCAGCGTGCTTTACTTAACCTGTTGTTAACACAGATATTTTTTCATTTCATAAACCTTTGCAACACTTAAGATAAGATGGTCATTCGTTCAAGGACATTGCGGTTGGTAATTTTAACCAGTACGGTACTGATTACCATAATAATTGCCATCCAGTTGGTGTGGCTGCAAAAGGTTTATTTGTACGAAGAGAAGCAATTCAATATCAATGTTTCCAAAAGTATACGGGGGCTTTATACTGATATGGAGCTGGTGAATGATGTATCAGATAATGCACAAAAAGAAATTGAGAACCCCAAGCCTGACCTGTATTTATTTAAAATTGACTGCAGCCCCAACCTCGACAGCCTTTGGCTGAACCTGCAGGCCGAATTCACCGATTTTGATGTGTACACAGATTGCAGGGCCGGCATTTACAATACAGAGCTCAATAAATTTACCATTGAAAAATATATAGACCTCCCGGATGCTTACCATGCCCCGGCCAAAGAAAAAGACCTGCCCATAATTAAAAAAGATTATTCCTATATCCTTTTATTTTTTCCGCACCGCGGGCAGTATATCATCAAGCAAATGATCTTCTGGATAGCTTCCAGTGGATTATTACTGCTGGTACTGATCGGTTTTGGCGCCAGTATCTTTTACCTGTACCGGCAAAAATTCTTTAATGAAACACAAAAAGATTTCGTCAATAATTTTACCCATGAATTTAAAACACCACTGGCCGTAATTAAAATTGCCGCGGATGTTTTGCAGCAAAATAATATTATTGAGAAACCGGACAAGCTGAAAAATTATGCCGGTATCATTAATGAACAAACCTCGCACCTGCAGGCACAGGTACAACGCCTGCTGGAGATCGCTTATACTGATCGCAGTTCGCTGCCCCTGGAAAAGGAAGGTTTTGATGCAAATACACTGATACAGGAAGCCATTAATGACCTTCATCCTTTGATCGAACAAAAAAATGCGGTCATTAAAACAACATTTGCCGAAAGCAGCAGCATCATTAAGGCGGATAAATCATATTTAAGATTATGCTTTATTAACCTGATCGAGAATGCCATTAAATATTCTGCATCACCCGTGATCGATATCACAACAGCAACTGACGGTAATGATTTCAGCATTTCTGTAAAAGACAATGGCATTGGAATAGCCAGGGAGCACCAGAAAAAAATATTCGACCGCTTTTACCGTATAACAGAAGGAGAACTGCATACCAGTAAAGGTTTTGGTCTTGGCTTAAATTTTGTAAAAAAGGTGATAGATACGCATAATGGAAAAATTGAAGTAGAAAGCGAGCCGGCAGCGGGAAGCACTTTTACCATAAAAATACCCCGAACTTAAAATACCGAACATGTCTAAAGCAAAAGTATTACTGGCTGAGGATGACCTTTCACTTGGATTTGTAATTAAGGATACGCTCCAGGACATCGGGTATGAAGTAACGCATTGCCCGGACGGGGAAGCGGCCTGGCAGCAATTTCAAAAAAAGGACTTCGACATCTGCTTGCTGGATATAAACATGCCTTTACGTGACGGATTTTCCCTTGCAAAAAAGATCCGCCAGCAAACAGACGTTGTTCCGATAATTTTTTTAACAGCAAAGAGCATGCAGGAAGATAAGCTGAAGGGGTTCCAATCCGGTGCTGATGATTATATAACAAAACCCTTCAGCATTGAAGAACTGATCATGCGGATGGATGTTTTTTTAAGACGCACTAAAAAATTACAGGCAGATACCGTTGAAGTGTATCAACTGGGTAAACTAAAATTCGTTTTTAATGAATTAAAGATCTATACACAAACAGGCGTAGTTTCTCTCACACAAAAAGAATCGGACCTGCTCAGGTTCTTTGCACAGCATGTAAACAAGGTTTTAAAGCGGGAAGAAGTGCTGTTGAACGTATGGGGTAAAGACGATTATTTTTTAGGAAGGAGTATGGATGTATTCATCACAAAGCTGCGTAAGCATTTTAAAGCCGACCCCAATATCATCCTGGAAACCATTCATGGCGTTGGCTTCCGGTTACAGGTGAATTAAAACTAAAGTTTAGCCAGTATCCTTTCCTGCACTGCTTTTAATTCATCCTTTGAACAATGAAGCTTTGGTCTCGTAAAATTCAGGTCATTTGAAGAATTGATGGGTACCAGGTGCATGTGGGCGTGTGGCACCTCCAGGCCTATGACACTAATGCCGCATCTTTTACAATCAAAGGCCTTTTCAATGGCATGTGCAATGGGCTTTGCGAAGACCAGCATTTCTGCCAGGTAATCGTCGGGCACATCAAATATCCTGTTCACTTCAATTTTAGGAACAACCAATACATGTCCTTTTACCAGGGGTTCAATATCCAGGAAAGCAATGAATTTTTCGCTTTCTGCAATTTTATGGGAAGGTATTTCCCCGGCAATAATCTTTGTAAAAACACTCATATAAAAATTGTTTTGCTAAAGATACAACACAAAAAACCCATGCGCCGGCTGGTACATGGGTTAAATTATCTTTTTTAAAATTACAGTTCGATATTCTCCACCTGGAATTTAAGTATCCCTGCAGGTACCTGTACATCCACGATATCTCCTATTACTTTTCCCAGGAGGCTATGCCCGATGGGTGATGTTACAGAGATCTTTCCCTGCTTCAGGTCTGCTTCATTCTCTGAAACAATTTTATAGGTAACTTTCTTTTTTGTACCCAGGTTGGTTAAGGTCACCTTGGTAAGTATGGATACCTTGCTGATATCAATATTTTTTTCATCCAGGATACGTGCATTGGCGATAACTCCTTCAAGATATTTGATTTTAGCTTCCAGCATCCCCTGGGCCTCTTTGGCCGCATCATATTCTGCATTCTCTTTCAGGTCACCTTTTTCACGTGCTTCTGCAATGGCATGACTGGCGGCCGGCCGCTCAACTCCCTTCAGGTGCTGCAATTCTACCTTAAGTCTTTCAAAGGTCTCCTCGGTTACATAATTGGTATCGTTCATAAAATTCCTTTTTAAAGAACAGAAAAAAAATACAACGCCTCAGATTGCCTAAAGCGTTGCATGTATTACAAAAGTAGTAAATTTTTTATATTCCCAGCTTTTCGATGATCACGGTACCCATCTTATAAAAAGCTTCAGCGGAATAACCTGCAATATGCGGCGTAAGTAATACATTGGGCTGGCAGGTAAGGAAGTTCATCTCTTCTTTTTCTTTTGGAGAAAAACTATCCATTTTCTCATTTTCCAGTACATCTAACGCTGCCCCGGCGATAATATTTTGTCGCAAAGCATGTATTAATGCCGGGGTTTTTACTATAGCGCCCCGGGAGGTATTAATAATATAAGGCTTTTGTTGCAGGGCCGAAAAAAATGCTTCATTTGCCATATACCTTGTTTCATCCGTTAGGGGCAAATGAAAACTGACAATATCCGCATACCGGCAAATTTGTTCCATATTGGCTTCCTTGATATAATTCCCGCCAAAATCAAATTTGTATTTGTCATATGCCAGCACTGTTACATTGAAAGAAGAAAGCAGCCTGGCAAAGGAACTTCCCGTATTACCATAGCCTATTATAGCAACTGTTTTATTGGTCAGTTCTATACCGCGGTTTTCCTCACGTATCCACTTCCCTTCTTTTATTTCTTCAAAGCTGCTGCTGATCCTGTGCAATAGGTTCAATAACATGCCCAAAGCATGTTCAGCTACAGAATTACGGTTCCCTTCCGGGCTGCTTACACATGTTATTCCTTTAGTTTTTGCATAAGCCACATCGATCAATTCCATACCGCTACCCATCCTGCCTATCCATTTTAATTTTGCCGCTTTATCCAGCACCTGTTTGTCAATGGTTATTCTTGTTGTCACAATTATTCCTTCTGCCCTTTCAATGATCTCCAGTAATTCATTATAACTCACCTGGGGAAGATACAGGACTGTATACCCTTTTTTCTGCAAGGCTTCCGTAAATGAAGCATGAACCTTTGCAGTAATAATGACTAGTCTATCCGTGCTCATTTCTTAAGCTCATTTTGAAGCGATCATACTGATCTCTACATTAACATTTTTAGGAAGGCCCTTAACAGCTACTGTTTCCCTGGCAGGATAATCTGAAGCAAAAAAACTGCCATAAACCTCGTTTACTTTACCAAACAATTCCATATCACTTAAAAAAATGGTTGTTTTTACCACGTTGCCAAAATCCATACCGGCTTCTGTGAGTATTGCTTTAAGATTTTTCATTACCTGGTTTGTTTCAGCAGCTATATCCGCATTTGCCAGGTCAGAAGTACCCGGTACCAATGCTATTTGTCCCGAAACAAAAAGCATATCGCCGCTTAACACGGCCTGGTTATAAGGACCAATTGGAGATGGAGCCTTTGGCGTGTTGATTATTTTTTTCATCTGGTAGTTTATTTATAGAAATGCAAATATATCTTTTCTCAACCACCTATTTTTGTAAAAAATTATTTATGAAGATAGTTGTGGCAGCAACAAATGAGCAATGGGCAGCGCTTGATCGGGATGCTTTTAAATCAGCATGGCAAAGGGTTGATGATTGCGAAGACTTTACACAACATAATGATGCGGATGCTTTTTTTGATTTAACCGGCAATTCTGTATTGGCCGGATTTGCATCTCTTGGAAAACCGGTCTTTATAAATTCAGTAACGCAAACTTTAAAGGAATTAAATGCGCCTGTAAATGTTCTACGTATCAATGCATGGCCGGGGTTTTTACAAAGGCCTGCGTGGGAAATTGCAGGACCCGTTGACAAAAATGTAGTCGACATTTGTAAAAGCCTGGATAAAAAAGTTATTGCTGTTCCGGATGAGCCGGGTTTAATTGCTGCAAGAATAATTGCCATGATAATTAATGAAGCTTACTTTGCAACAGGTGATGAAGTAAGCAGTAGAAAAGAAATTGATATCGCTATGAAACTTGGTACCAATTACCCTTTCGGGCCATTTGAGTGGGCTTCACTCATCGGCCCCGGGAATATTTTAGCTTTGCTTGAAAAATTAAGTGCAACAGATAAGCGGTACCAACCTGCAGTTTTATTGATCAAAGAAGTTAATGAAAATAGTTAATGAGCCTTTTGTTAAATATCGATACCGCTTCTGAAAAAGCCCATGTAAGTATTGCAAGGGAGGGTCTCATTTTGCAAACCCTTTGGAGCGATTCACAAAAAGAGCACGCTTCTTTTTTACAAACCGCTATTCTTGAATTAACCCAAACAACCGGTATAAAATTATCGGAGATAGATGCTGTTGCTGTTACAGCAGGACCGGGCTCTTATACGGGTTTAAGGGTTGGCATGGCCAGTGCCAAAGGTTTGTGTTATGCATTAAAAAAACCATTGGTAACTATAAGTACACTTGAAGTTTTAGCAGGATCTGCAATTGATCTTTTTCCTGCTCTCAGCAATGCTGCCTTGCTTTGCCCGATGATAGATGCAAGGAGGATGGAGATATTTACTGCTGTTTATGACACGCATTTAAAAAAATGTATTGAACCATGTGCAATGCTATTAGATGAGCACAGCTTTGAAAAAGAATTACGGGTGAATAAGATCTTTTTCTTTGGAAGCGGTTCTGATAAATGGAGATCTGTTTGCAGGCATCCAAATGCCATATTTGAATCTGTTTCAATATTACCGGAAACCATGAGCAGGCTGTCGAATAATCGCTACTTCCAAAAACAGTTTACTGAGCTGGCTTACAGCGAACCACTCTATCTGAAAGAACATCAAACAGTTATAAAAAAGTAGTTCGTTAAACATTATTAAAAACTGCACATTTAACAGTTTCGTTACCACTTGTATAATCAATATTTGGTATATTTGTGTTGTTCAACATTGTTCAAGCATATTTAAAATCAAATCTTATGATGGTTGCGACTCAATCACGTGAACAGGATACACTGTCTCCTGTCAAAAATTCAACAGATTCCTCAATTAATGTTGATTACCATGCACTAAAAAAAGCAGCGCTGGTACTAAGAGCATTAAATCACAAGCTTCGTCAACAATTGCTTAAATTAATTGAAGAAGAAAAAAAAATTACTGTTACAGAAATTTATGTCCGTTTACGTTTGGAGCAATCTGTAGCTTCCCAGCATCTTGCTATTTTACGTAAAGCAGGTATTGTTAATACAGAACGTGACGGAAAATTCATCTACTACACCGTTAATTACAAGCGGATAGATGAAATAAGCAATTTCGTAAAAGACCTGGTAGGATAATTTCCTGTCGACCACAAATTTTAAAAGCGTTCCTATGTTTATCGGAACGCTTTTTTATTTTTATCTTTGCATATAATAAATTCATTCAGCAAATCATATTTTATGTTCATTAAACAATTATATACCGGTTGTCTTAGCGAAGCGGCTTATTATATAGAAAGCGAAGGCGAAGCTGCCATCATTGACCCTTTAAGAGATACTGATGAGTATATTAAGCTGGCCAAAGAAAGAAATGCAGGTATCAAATATATTTTTGAAACACATTTTCACGCCGATTTTGTGAGCGGTCACCTGGATCTAAGCAAGCAAACAGGCGCTCCTATCATCTATGGCCCCGGCGCAATAACAGATTACAAAGTTTACAATAGCAAAGACGGCGAGATATTTAAACTGGGTAAAATAAGTTTCCAGGTGTTGCATACACCCGGCCACACTTTGGAAAGCAGTTGTTACCTGCTGAGGGATGAGAATGATAAGCCACACGCCATTTTTACAGGTGATACTTTATTTGTAGGTGATGTTGGCCGCCCCGACCTGAGCAGTGGCGATATGAGCAGTGAGGAGCTGGCGGGCATTATGTATGATACTATCCAGGATAAGATCCTGCCATTGGCAGATGATGTGCTGGTTTATCCTGCACATGGGGCCGGCAGCAGTTGCGGAAAGAATATGGGCCCTGAGACATTCAGCACCATTGGTGAACAAAAGAAAAATAATTACGCTTTGCAACCGCAATCAAAAGAAGATTTTATTGCTGCTGTAACAGATGGCCTGGCCATTGCACCAAAATATTTTGCCATCAATGCAAGAATAAATATGCAGGGCTATGAAAGCCTGGAAGCTGTAAAACAAAAAGGGCTAACGCCTTTAAGTATTGATGCTCTTAAAAAATTACAGGGTGAAGATGCAATAGTTCTTGATACCAGGCATGCTACTGTATTTACAAAAGGGTTCATACCCGGAAGTATCTTTATCGGCCTCGAAGGACGTTTTGCCGAATGGGCAGGAAGTATATTGCCTTTTGACAAACCCATTATTTTAGTAACAGATCCGGGGAAAGAAGAAGAAACCGTGGTTCGCTTATCAAGGGTTGGCTTTGATAAGATGCAGGGCTACCTGGAAGGTGGTTTTGATACATGGGTCAATGCAGGGGGAAAAATTGATATTATTATCGATGTAGAATCGGATGAGCTGGCAATGGATATACCACATGACCCGAACCTGGTGGTTGTTGATGTGAGAAGAGAAACAGAATTTGCTGATGGTCATATAAAAGATGCAAAGAACCTGCCACTCAATGAAATGACAGATGTATTGAGCCTTGCTCAATTTGAAGATGACCAGAATTTATATGTGCACTGCGCAGGTGGCTACAGGAGCGTAATTGCATCTTCAATATTAAAAAGAGAAGGTATCCACAACCTCAGGAATGTACTGGGCGGATGGGGAAAGATCAAAAATGAAAAGACCATTAAGGTAGAAAAAGAAGCAAGCATACTCAACTAAATTAAAAGCCCCGGTTCTCACCGGGGTTTTTTATGCCGGGACTTTTGCCCTGTCATCGATCCATTTATTTTTAAACTCCGGTTTGTATTCCGATTTCCAGCGGCGGTGCGTCCATAAATAATTGTGCGGCTCTTCCTTTATTACCTTTTCAAGAAAGTCCCGGAAAGCCCGGGTGATCTCACCTGTTCCTGTTGTGGCGCCATTTTCAGCGAACAAAGAACATTCACAAACATAATGCCCTCTCTTAATTATTCTTGAACGTGCAAAGACAATTGCGGTATTATTTTTAATGCCTCCAATTTCAGGACCGGTAATAAAAGGCGCCGGCTTTCCAAAATAATTTTGCCAGTACCCGATCGCTACATTCCCCGGTACCTGGTCAGCAGCAAGAAAAAAAACAAACCTGTTTTTAAATATTTCTTCTCTTTTTATTTTAAACTCCGTTGATCTTATAAACCTTGTGCCATATCGCTGTCTTATTTTTAAAAACAGCCTCTCCAGTGGCTTGTTGCTTATTGGGGTATATACAGCATAAGAAGGAATTGTCTTTATCGCTCCTGACATAAATAAATTGCCATATTCCCAGTTGAACTGGTGGCCTGCATGGATCTGTATGTTCTTTCCTTTTTTCGCCAGCTCATCGATCATTGAAAAATCTCCGCTACACCTCTTTGCAAGGGTCTTATCACTCATGGAGATCAGTTTTATTATTTCTAAAAAAGTATCTGTAAGGTTCTGATAAAACCGCTTTGCAATTCTTTTATGTTCTTCTGCTGTTTTTTCGGGAAAGGCGATCTTCAGGTTTTTAAAAACTACTTCCCGGCGGTACTTAAAGACATGGTATAATAAAAAGGCGATGCCATTACTTATGGGGTATAAAATAAAAAAGGGAATGAGGGAGAACACATATAATAAAGCAAAAACAAAATAATACATCAACAAAATTTAATAAGCGACATGATAAAGTGGTGAAGGTAAGTTTTAATTCTTACCCGAGAATGTTCCCATACTCAGGCTTCCATTCAAATTTAAAGCGGCGATGGCTCCATAGATAATTGGCAGGATCAGCATTAATGGCATTTTCCAGGGCATCCCGATACAGGCAGGTAAGCTGTGCACGCTTATCTGTATATGATGCATCATCAGTAAGCAGTACAGATTCAAAATGGTAGTGTCCCCTCTTTACTCTTTTAAACCCAACAAAAACAACGGCTGATCTTTTTCTGATGGCGCTTTTTTCGGGGCCGATGAGGAAAATCGTTGGCCTGTTAAAGAATTTTATCCAATAACCTGCCTTGGGATTTGCAGGGGATTGATCGGCTGCCAGCACCAATGCATGCTGTGTTTTGAACACGGTATGGAGTTTACTTCCAAATTCAGCAGGATGCACCAATATTGCATTGAACCTCGTTCTTATTTTATACATTATCCTGTTGAATATTCTTGCCTTAACAGGAAGATAAACAGTTACGAAGGGCACCGGTAATACAGAAGAATACAAAAGGTTGGCATATTCCCAGTTGAACTGGTGACCACAAAGCAGGTTAACACTTTTCCCTTCCTTCAGCAACCCGTTAATAATATCATAGGTACCTGTTGTTCTTTTTTTCATTTCCTTTTTTGAAATAGAAATGAATTTCAGTGTTTCTATAAATGAATCGGCGAAGTACTGGTAAAATTTCCTGGCAATTTTTTTTCTCTCTTCTTCTGTTTTATCCGGGAAAGCGATCCAGAGGTTACCCAAAACTATATTTATTCTATACCTGAGCACATAGTAAAGTAAAAAATAGCAGAAGTCACTGATAAGATACAGCACCCAAAAAGGTAAGAGGGAAACAATATAAAGAAGACCGTAAACTATATAATACATGTGTGGTAATATTATAAAACGATATTTTGTATCATTTCAGATTTGGCCGGGTAATCCGTATTGAAGTGAAGTCCACGGCTTTCGTGCCTGAACTCGGCACACTTTACGATCAAATAAGCAACTGTTATCATGTTCCTCAGTTCACAAAGCTGTGGCGATACTATTGTTTTTTGGTACAAGGCCTCTGTTTCCAGGTACAACAGGTCAAGCCTCTTCATGGCACGGTGTAATCTTTCATTGTTACGAACGATGCCTACGTAATCACTCATCAATAGTTTTAATTCTTTTACACTCTGTGTGATCAGGATCATTTCTTTTGGTGAAGAAGTGCCTGCAGCATTCCAGTCAGGAACAATATCTTCTAATGTCTTTACAAAAGATCTGCTCTTTGAAACGGAATCAAGATAGGCCCTGTGCGCAAATACCATCGCTTCCAAAAGCGAATTGCTTGCAAGGCGGTTAGCGCCGTGGAGGCCGGTACTGGCACACTCCCCGGCTGCATAAAGGTTTTTTATTGATGTTCTTCCATGCTCATCTGTTTTGATACCGCCACAACTATAATGCGCAGCGGGTGCAACAGGTATCATGTGCTTTGTGATGTCGAGGCCGATACTCAAACATTTTTCATAAATATTCGGAAAGTGCTCAACAAACTTCTCTTTGCTGAAATGCCTGCAGTCTAAAAAAACATGTTCTGTACCTGCAACCTTCATTTCATTATCTATCGCCCTCGCAACAATATCCCTTGGCGCCAGGTCCTTTCTTTTATCATAGCTTTCCATGAATGCTTCGCCGCTATGGTTACGCAAAATACCACCATCACCACGTACGGCCTCGGTAATTAAAAAGCTATGTCCTCTTACGCCGGGCTCATATAATGCGGTGGGATGAAACTGGATGAACTCCATATTCTCGATCCTTCCCTTTGCACGGTAAACCATTGCAACACCATCACCGGTTGCAATGGCGGGGTTGGTTGTTGAACGATACACCTGCCCGTTGCCGCCGGTTGCCATCAAAGTTATTTTTGAAAGTATCTTCTCTATTTTATTAGAGTTGAGGTTTAATACATATACGCCATAACATTCTACATCGGGTGTTGACTTCGTAATGAGATAACCCAGGTGATGCTGCGTAATGATATCCACAACGAAACAATGGCTTATGAGATGGATGTTCTTTTGCTTTGCGATCGTATCCAGCAAAGCCCTTTCCATTTCCTTACCCGTTACATCCTTATGATGGAGGATCCTGAACTCACTATGGCCCCCTTCTTTACCAAGTTTAAAATCACCATCGTTGCTTTTATCGAACCTGGCGCCCCAATCAATGATCTCTTCTATACGCTCAACCCCTTCTTTCACTACGATCTCTACAATATGTTCATTGCACAAGCCATCGCCTGCGATCAAAGTATCTTCAATATGTTTCTCAAAACTGTCTTTATCAAGGTCCATTACCGCCGCAATACCACCTTGTGCATACTTGGTATTTGTTTCGTCGCTTCTTGTTTTGGTGAGGATGGTTACCGTTTTATCAGGGCAATCCTGCGCAACTTTTAATGCATAGGTCAGGCCTGCTATCCCACTGCCGATCACAAGAAAATCTGTCTGCATGCTCATATTTGATTCGAATAATAAAATTAATTTTCTAACTTGGCCCTGAATCAACAAAGATAGATTATATGAAAAAACTAATTGTCAGTTTAGCGTTTATAAATATTTATTTCGCTGCAGTAAGTCAGGCAAAGTTTACTCCGCCGCCAACACCCGCAATACCGGTAACCGATACTTTACACGGCAAATATCTTACAGATAGCTACCGCTGGCTGGAGGATAAGGACAATGAGCAGGTAAAGACCTGGACGAAGGCCCAGCATGATTACACACTCAAGTACATGAACGAAACACAAAAACCCATAAAAGGTTTACGGGAAGAAATAGCCGCTATTGTTGACCTCGACTACGAAGGACCGGTAAGTACTATTGGCAAGCGTAAATTTCAAACGATAAAAAGAAAGGGCGACAAGCAGAATAAAATATATACCATACTGGAGAATGGAGAAAAGAAACTCATATTTGACCCGGTAGCTTATGATACTTCGGGTAAAACGGCCATATCAGGTTCCAGCTATTCCTATGATGGTAATACTGCCGTTTATGGTATCCAGAAAAGCGGAGCAGAGATCAATAACCAGTATTTTATTGATACCAGGACCGGGAAGGAAATATACCCGCCGATTGAAGGCACCTGGGGTTTCCAGTGGACGAAGGACCAGCAGCATGGCTATATCACTTTAAGAAATAAAGAATTAATAGATAAGCAACAGCCCCTGCCTACTTACCTGCACAAACTGGGCAGCGACAGGAAAAATGATGTCTTCCTAGGCGCCCCCAAAGACGCGAAGAACAGTTTTTTTATTTATGATAACCGTTATAGCGATGTAACCTTTTTTGGCGAAAGTGATTTTTACAGCAATACGCTGCGAATAAAAAAGACCGGCACAATGGATACCGGCAAGATAATTTACAGCAGCCCAAAATATAATGCCTATCCTGAAGCTATCGGTGATAAGATATACGTCATGACCAATGACAATGCACCCAATTTTAAATTCCTGACCGGTGATACAAAAAATCCGCATAGCAGTAACTGGAAAGTGTTGATACCGGAGAGCGAAACAGTAATGCAGGATTATAGTGTCACCAAACACAATATTATTATCCAGGACAAAAAAGATATTGTAAGCAGGTTACGCATCTTTGATTTCAATGGCAAATATATAAAAGATGTTCCTATGCCTGAGCCGGGTAACATCAGCGGCATTAGTTATGACAGGGAGGAAGACCTTGTATACCTCACCATCACTTCATTTGTTACACCTGCAAAAACCTTTGTTGCCAGTGCAAATGATTTTAAATGGAAATTATATTTCTACAGGGAATTACCTGTTGATACAAAGAATATAACCGGCAGCATTAAATTCTATACATCAAAAGATGGTACCAAAGTGCCGATAAAGGTTATGCATCGTAAAGATCTCAAACTGGATGGCAACAATCCTACCATCCTTACGGGGTACGGCGGGTTTAATGCGGGTATCGGTATCGGCTTTGTAGGCAGTTATGCTTCCTTTATTAACCGCGGCGGTGTATTGCTTGAACCTGGTATAAGAGGCGGAGATGAATATGGTGAAAAATGGCATGAAGGTGCTATGCTGGCTAATAAGCAAAATAGTTTTGACGATTTTGCCGCTGCTGCCGAATGGGCGATAAAAGAAAAATATACCAATAGCAACCGGCTCGCCATCTCCGGCGGAAGTAACGGTGGTTTGCTGATGGGTGCTATGGTTACACAGAGACCTGAGCTTTTCAAAGCTGTTGTTTGTGCAGTTCCATTGCTCGATATGATCCGCTATCATAAATTCCTCATCGCCCGCTATTGGATACCTGAATATGGAAGCGCAGATAATGCCGCCGATTTTGCATGGCTGTATAAATATTCTCCTTACCAGAATATTAAACCGGGTGTGACCGTGCCCAATATGCTGGTTACAGCCGGTGCATACGACAGCAGGGTTGATCCCTTACATGCAAAAAAATTCGTTGCTGCATTGCAAAATAATGAGGGGCAAAAAAATCCTGTAATGTTATGGATAGATTATAACAGCGGTCATGGAACAGGGCAGCAGACACAACAGATCATTGACAACCGCACCATGCAAATGACCTACCTGATGAACCAGTTGGGAATGCAATAAAATTATAAATGCTGATCTTGCTAATAGCTGCTGTTGAAAAATAGCAGCTATTTTAATTTTCTACCCAGGCATCGCTTTCTTTCAATAGATTTATAAGCTCATCAACAGCAACCTCGCTTGCCACATTTCTTTTAACAACTTCTTTTCCCCTGTACAATGTGATCTTTCCAACACCGCTTCCTACATAGCCAAAATCCGCATCGGCCATTTCCCCCGGGCCGTTCACGATACATCCCATGATGGCGATCTTAACACCTTTTAAATGATTTGTTACGGCCCTGATCCTGGCTGTGGTTTCCTGTAAGTCAAATAATGTTCGGCCGCAACTGGGACAACTGATATATTCTGTTTTCGAGATCCTTGTACGTGTTGCCTGCAAAATGCCAAAGGCTATGGAGTTTAATAATTTGGTTTGCGGGGCAATTTTATTATTTCCGTAATGATACCCAAAGCAAACCCCATCACAAAACCCATCCAGTAACAATCCACCGGCTTCTATCGAATAATGTATCAGGCTTTCATCCATTGTTGCATCACTGCTGTCACAAATAATGATGGCCGGGTTCTTTATTCCCCTATTCATAAGGTCAACAAACATACCACGTATGTTTTGCATTGCATTTTGGTTGGGAGAGCTAAAACATATTACAGCGGTCTTATCTTCTTTCAATTTCGCAAATAATTGCTCACCTTGTTGTGAGCTGTACTCATCCCAGGCATGATCAACCATCACAAAATTCAGGTATGCTGATCTTTGCAAGCTGTCATCAAGGTATTGAGGTGCATCCAGGAGCAAAACATATTTTTCTTTATCAGGAGCTGTTAGCCAGGCATCATGATAAAGAAGAACCTTTAATGTTCCTGGCAGGTCAAAATCCAAAGACCCGTTACAAAAAATATAATCAGCAGCAGCATCGCCAATATTCCATTTATCAGTAGCTGCGTCGTAGGTATAGCCAATGTCCTGCAGGTCTGTGGGCGTGATCTTTTCAAACTTACTAAAGTCTGCAATAACTATAGGAACATGCTTGTCGCCTATATTAGATACAGCGAATGTTGATCTTCTGTTGTATTCGAAAGGGGAATAGGGAAGTTTGGCAATAGTTTGCGGTTCGTGGTCTGTGGTCTGTGGTCCGTGGTCTGTATACCGTTTAACAATATCCCTGCAAACAGGAATTTCCAATTCAGGGTCTTCAGTTAATGAAACACGGATGGTATCACCAATGCCGTCTTCAAGCAATGTTCCAATTCCTATCGCTGATTTTATCCTCCCGTCTTCACCGTCACCTGCTTCTGTTACGCCAAGGTGCAGGGGATAACATTCCCCAAACTCCTCCATCATATGATTAATGAGTAGGCGGTAGGCCTGTACCATCACCTGCGGGTTACTGCTCTTCATGCTCAGCACAATATTATGATAGTCCTCAGCTCTTGCTATTCGTAAAAATTCCATGGCACTTTCCACCATACCCATTGCGGTATCTCCATAGCGGCTCATGATCCTGTCGCTCAAACTTCCATGGTTGGTACCAATGCGCATGGCTGTTCCATGTTCTTTGCAAATTTTTACCAGTGGAGTAAAGCGGTCCCTTATCCTTTCTATCTCTTCTGCATATTCTGCATCCGTATAATCTATCTGTTCAAACTTTTTCTTATCTACATAGTTACCCGGGTTAACCCTTACTTTCTCCACTATTCTTGCAGCAATTTCTGCGGCATTAGGTGTAAAATGTATATCCGCAACGAGTGGCGTATCATATCCTCTTTTTCTTAATTCATCTTTGATGATCTGCAGGTTCTCTGCTTCATTCTTTGAAGGTGCAGTGATACGAACCAGTTCTGCGCCTGCTTCAATACAACGGATAGATTGCTCTACGGTGGCTAGCGTATCCATGGTATCGGTTGTGGTCATGGTTTGTACACGAATGGGATGACCGTTACCCAATAAGAGGTTCCCTATTTTAACTTCCCGTGTTTTCAGGCGTTTGTAAGATGTAAGAGATTCACAATAAACTTGCATGCTATGATTATTGGTGCAAAAATAGTGATAATAAAACAGCTTTTATTATCGGGATGAGTTGGCCGCTTACCAATCCTTTAAAGGCTTATTTGGGGAAGCCGTATTAATTTTTCTTAATTTATCCTGCAGGTTTTTTTCCTGCTGGAGCAGGGCCTTCAGTTTTTCTTCAGCATCCTGCTTTGTAAGTTTGGAAGGCTGTGGCCTGGGGTCTTTTTTTTCTTCTTCTTTTGGCTTCTGTTCATCTTTCTTTTTTTTCTCGTCCCTGGGTTTCTTTTGCTCCTCTTTTTTGTTTTCCTTTTTTTGTTCTTCCTTTAATTGCTGCAGCGCCTTCTGCAGGTTTTGCCGGGCGTCTTCATCAACCGGGTTTAGTTTTAATGCATTTTTATAGGCTTCAATACATTCCGGCAATTTTTTATTATTCTGCAACACAACGCCTTTATTATAAAAAGCCTTTGACTTATCTTCTTTTGAATTGAAATTTGCCAACGTATTTTCGTAAGCCTTAACAGCTTCATCCGTCTTTTTATTTTTATACAAGGCATTTCCCAGGTTAAACTGTGCAGCAGGGTTAGCCGGGTTCTTTTCTGTAGCTTTTTGATAACTGTTTATTGCATTCTCAAACTCCTGTTTTTCGTAAGCCTGGTTCCCTTTTTTTATTAAGGCCTTTTCATTTTGGGCAAAAGAAAAACCCGGTGACAATAACAAAGCAATAAAGAAAAGGGTTGCCATTTTACCATTACCCAACTTTGAAGTACTGAATGCAGCCCGCCTTTGGCCAATGGCTCTTCTTTCTGAAACAAACATTTCGATCAGTAATAAAATAAGCGCCGCCGCTAAAAAATAAGGGAAGAAGTTTTTATAGTTCACCAGGGAATCTTCAGTAATTGTGCGCCGGTCCATATTTTTCACCTGCGCATCCAGTTTTGAAACAACCTCGTCTGTATTGGTAAATAACTGGTAATCCCCGTTGGCCTTCTCCGCAATTTTCATTAACTCTTCTTCATTCAATTTTGTAATAACCAGGTTACCGCTATTGTCTTTCTTTGGTTCGTTGGTTGTTTCATCCATAATGGTTGTGCCCTGCGGCGAACCAACACCCACGGTGTTAATGATAATTCCTTCTTCAGCCATTTGCCCGGCAACTGCCAGGGAGCCTTCATCATGGTCTTCGCCATCACTGATCAGGATAATCGTTTTGTATTTTTTTTCTTTGGCATTAAATGATGCACCGCAAAGCTTTAAGGCATCGGAAATAACCGTTCCCTGTGTTGGCACTACTTCTGTTGATGCGGATGAGAGATACATTTTTGCTGCAGCATGATCCCCGGTCAACGGCATTTGCAGGTAAGCCCTTCCGGCAAACACAACTATACCCACCCTGTCATTATCAAGTTTATCAATTAATTTACTGATCGCCTGTTTGGCTCTTTCCAGCCTTGTGGGTTTTATGTCCTGGGCCAGCATGCTCTTACTTACATCAAGTGCGATCATTATGTCAACACCGGTGCGGTTTACTTTATCCATTCCTTCGGAAGAACGCGGATTGACCAAAGCAAGTACGGTTAGCCCGAAGGCAAGCACAACCAACACAAATTTCAATGCGAATTTTTGGGGAGAATGGCTTTTGATCATTTCCTTTACCAGTATGGGATCCCCGATCTTTTTAATTGTTTTTTTCTTCCAGAAGAGCACAATAAAGAATAACAGTATCATCAGCGGGATAACCGCCAGCACAATAAGATATTCGGTATGTTGAAGACGAAACATATACGGGCAAATTAATAAATCGGCAGGTAAGGGAAGTGTTAAAGTAGCTGCTACAGGAAAGAAGCCTATTTCTTCCCCTGGAAAAATCCAAGTTGTTGTAAAATACCTTTGGTAATATTCATACGCACAGTTTTCATATCCGTTTTCGCATCGGGGGCTTTTACAAATGTTACAAAGAAGTATACGTGCTTGTTTTCCTCTATCCATCCAACAACCCAGCCAATACCATTTCCTTTATCATCATGATCCCACCCTGTTTTATAGCTCAACTTATATGCCGTATTATTTTCCTGCACCATCAGGTCCCGTATAAGCTGCTGGGCACTCTTACGAAAGGGAAGCTGGTCAAAGTATAATCTTTTTACCAGGCCCAGTTGTTCATCCGGCGATATTTTCAAATTACCATTCAGCCAAAAGGAATCGATGGGGCCACTGATATTCTTATTTCCATAGCCAAGGCTGTCTATCCATTGTTGCATGGTATCTTTCCCGATACGCCTTGCAACCTCCTGGTAATATGGTACCGCACTCACTTTAAATGCTTCAGCCATATCCAGGTCCTTATTCCAGTTTATTGCTGTGTCGCCATTAGGATAAAAGCGGGTCTGCCCATCCCATTTTATAACCATCTTCTCATCGGGTATTACCCCCGTTTGCAAACCGATCAAAGAGTTTACGATCTTAAAAGTTGAGGCCGGGCCAAATCGCTGCGTATCAAGGCCCATATTATATACCGTTATTTCACCATCTGCATTGTTTAGCATTGTAAAGCAGCCATCGACCTTATTATCATCAAAATATTTTTTTAAGCTATTGTCTGTTTTGGCTTTGTTTACAGAACAGGAGAAAAAAGCAAGAAGTAAGAAGGAGGAAGTAAGAAGTAAGAAAGTATGTTTCCGCATATCAAAATTGCTTTTGTTTGTTTGGGGTTAAATGTTTTGCCGTTGCTTCCAGTGCATTATAGAATTTTTGCCCGAATTTCCGTACCAATGCTTCTTTCAAAAAAACATACACGGGTACCTTTAGTTTTTTACCCAATGCACAAGCTGCTTTACAATTATCTTCACGGGGTTCATAATTCACGTAAACGTTGTCGCTGTGCTTGCTGTTTTTGGTAATGACAGGGAAGAGGTGACAACTGATGGGTTTTTTCCATTTTATCTTACCATCAATATAAGCCTGTTCAATTCCGCATTTTACGATCCCGGCTGCATCTTTTATACCATACACACATACCTTGCTTTCGATGGTTGGTGTTACCCAGCCGTACTCTTTATCATACACATACCTGCCCTGCCTGTTCAGCTCCTTAATGCTTTCGGCGTTGAGGTAGGGAACTACTTTATCAAATACTTCATTTATTTTATCCAACTCATCTTTTTGCAAGGGAGCCCCGGCATCGCCATCTACACAACAGGCACCTTTGCATTTGGACAGGTCGCAAACAAATTGCTCTTTAATTATCTCATCGCTAACCAGGATATTATCGATTGCAATCATAGGATGCAAAGTTAAAGATTTAGGCTATAGACGAGGAAGAATGTTTGAATGCTAATTAATGAGCCGGGTCAGTTTCCTGCCGATGCTTTATTTGTCCATTTAAAGGTATTGATGAGGTGCTCAATATCTTTTTGTAAAAAATCCTGTACGGGTCTCAAAGAATCTGCATTAGGCGTTACATTAAAATACAAAGCACCACGGAAGAAATTTTTAGTTGTATCACTCAGGAAAAACTGTTTTGCTGTTGCTGCATTGCCGCCAACACGGAAGAAGACCCCTGTTACACCGTTTGGTGTATGTATCAGGCTGTCAGTAATGGAAGAAGCAACGGTTTCATTTTTATTGGTAAGTTTAAAGGCGTCATTAACCATTTTATCAAATACATTGATACCTGCAGAATCTTTGTATGAACCGTCGGCCTGTTTTATTTTATAGATAGACTTACCGCCTATTTCCTTATAACTCATGAATATCCTTCCGCTAAATTGCGGGAAATCGAGATTGATGCTATAGGGATCCTGCGAATCATCAAAATAGGAACTGTCTGTCAGGATCGCTGCATAAGCAGGGTATTCAAATGTATAAGGGAATCCTTCTTTTTGGAAGCTTACATATTTTCTTTCAGGGAAATCTATTTTATAGTACCCCTTTTTTTTTGAGGTATAGGTTGAATTACACGCAGAAAATGAAAAGCAAAAAACCGAAAGCAGGAAAGCCAAAAGTAAATATGCCGGTTTTAAATATATTTTTTTCATTTGAATTTATAATGCTTATCCCGGATGCGATCAGGCCTGGGTTTGTTTCTTTATGGTGATCTTTACTTTGTCTATCCTGTTCTTATTTATTTCCAGCGGGATGAAAATATATTCACCCTTGATCACTTCTTCATTTACGTGAGGGAATTTCCCTGCGATTTCCAAAACCAGGCCTGCCAAAGAATCGCTGTCACCACGAACAGCATCAAAAGTATCTGTGGACAGGCCCATTGCTTTACACACGTCGTTTATCATCGTCTTCCCTTCAAAAATATAATTAAAGTCGTCCAGTTTTTTATTATTGCTTTCTTCATCATCAAATTCATCCTTGATCTCTCCAATGATCTCTTCCATCACGTCTTCCAGCGTAACAATACCCGAGGTTCCGCCAAATTCATCAACTACGATGGCAAAGTGCATCCGCCTGTTCCGGAATTCCTGCAACAGGTCTTCTATCAGTTTTTGTTCATGTACAAAATACGGCTGGCGCATTAAAGTATGCCAGTCAAATTCGCCATGTTCATGAATATAAGGCAGCATATCCTTTGTATGCAACATGCCTACCACTTCATCCAGGTTATTACGATATACGGGTAAACGGGAATAATGCAGCTCTTCCACTTTCTTTATCGTATCCGCAAAACTGATGTTATAGTCAATACCGCTTACATCCAGCCTGGTACGCATTACCTGCTTTACCGTAGTGTTACCAAATTTTCGAATGCCTTTTAATATTGATTTTTCTTCGGTAGTTGCTTCATGTTCGGGTAAAAGGTCGATGGCGTAATCAAGATGACTATGGTCCATGGAAGAAGATTTTTCCCGGGAGAATTTTTTTTCCACCCTGTCGCTGAACCGAACCATTCGTTTACTGAAGCGGTAAAATATACTGCTGAAGATCTCAACGATGAGCGAAGCTGTGGCGGCAAACCATATCTTATGATGCGTTGCCCATACTTTTGGCAACACCTCGGCAAATAACAGTAATAAAAAAGTAACGGAGCCAACCTTGATCAAAAAAATGGGCCAGAAGTTTAACTGTAGTCCACCGATCCAGCTGTCTATCAAAATATTTGAGATCAAAATGATGCCTATGTTCACAAAGCTGTTACTGATGAGCATGGATGCCAGTAATGTTTTGGGCTGATCCAGTAAATGAACGATACGACGGTATGCCGGCTGCCGCTTTGTTCGCAGCATATTGATGTCTTTGAAAGTAAGAGAGAAAAAAGCTATTTCGGAGCCTGCCAGTAAAAATGATAACACAAAAAGTATGGCCACTATAAAAAGAAGTACAGTAGTGGCGGCAGGAGTTATTGCCAATAAGGAGAATGAAAAAATATCAGCAAATTCAATGACCGAATGATAATCCAAAACAAATAGTTTATGTAAAAAAATATACCCGGTTATAAAATCCTTTTATTATCCAAAAAGCACGTTCATTATTACCGGTAGTACAAGTGATCAAAATGGCAACCGTTCAGTACCATCGTCTACCGGGGGAATGCCGGGATCATGTTCCGGTCCCTCTAACCCTTCTGCCCCACCAGCAGGATGACTTCCATCACTTCTTTTATCAAGCATGATGAGGTTATCACCCACAACTTCAGTAGCAAATTTTTTGTTGCCTTCCTTATCTTCCCAGCTACGGGTTTTCAGGCGGCCCTCTATATAAACCAAGCTTCCTTTGTGCAAATATTTTTGTGCCAGCTCTGCTAATCCCCGCCAAAGAACAACCGTATGCCACTCGGTTTGTGAAATTAGTTTTCCGCTCCTGTCTTTATACGTCTCAGTTGTAGCGAGTGAAAATTTTGCTACTCCTATATTTCCTTCCAGGAATTGCATATCCGGATCTTTACCTAAATTGCCAATGAGCATTACCCTGTTTACGCCTCTCATAAAATTTGTTTTAAATCAATGTACTATTGGTTCGTAAGCGTTACAACAAATTTAAAGATACATTTTTATCTTTCAAGTGGCTTTGCCTCATTTTCTGCCAAATACCTGGTAATGAATTTGGGAAAAGGCAGTTTAGCTAATTTTTTCGGAGAAACTGCTTCATAGGCCGGTATTTGCAGTGCTTTTTTGGTTTTAATGTGGATAAAGCTGCCCTGGATGGTTTGATGCGTTAAATGTTGCAGGTATGATCCGGAGACATTTACTATTTCAATCCCGGCCTTGCCAAATATGTCTCTGAACAAAGGCATGACTTTTATTTTTGCAACAGTTGTCATTGCCGGAGTTTCAACCAACACAAATTCATACAGGTTTTCCCAGATATCTTTTGGCCCTCTTTTACGGACGTATATTTTCCCATCATGCTCGATCATCAAATAATAAAACCATCTTGATCTCCTCACCGTATTTTTTTCCTTTACCGGCAGCCTGGCTACAAGGCCTTCTGAAAATGCTATGCATTTGCTTTTTAACGGGCAGATCTCACATAAAGGGTTTTTAGGTTTGCAAATGATTGCCCCAAAATCCATTATGGCCTGGTTATAAGAACCTGGTTGCTTTTTGTCCAATAATTTATGAGCAAGTGATGTAAATAATTTTTTCCCTTCTGTGCTGTCAATGGGCTTACTGATCCCAAAAAAACGTGCTAATACCCTGAAAACGTTTCCATCCACAACAGCATAGGGCAAATCAAAAGCAAAAGATGCAATGGCTGCAGCAGTATATGGGCCTATTCCTTTTAAGGCTAATATTTCTTCATACGCATTGGGAAATTTTCCATCGTGTTCCTTCATGATGGTCTTTGCGGTAGCGATCAGGTTTTTACAGCGTGTATAATAACCCAGTCCTTCCCATAACTTAAATATTTTTTTTTCAGGTGCCCGTGCTAATTGTTCAATGACAGGATAAGCTATCAAAAACCTTTTATAATAATCCCATCCCTGTTCAACCCTTGTTTGTTGTAAAATTATTTCACTTAACCATATTTTATAAGGATCCTTTTCTGCCTTCCAGGGCATGATCCGCTTATTATCTTTCTCATTCCAGTGCAAAAGGGTTTTTACGAAATATTTCTTATTGGTGCTCATATCGGGCTAACTTTTACCCAATTGGGTTATCGTTGTTATAATTTATTTGGCAGGTTATTTTATTCTGCATTCCCTTAATTATCAATTAATTACCTAAGTAAAAATTAAATAGCTTGAATTTTTCTATTATACAAAGTACTTGATAATCACCATCTTATTTGAAAATTCAAATTTTTTGTCGTATTTTTCTAACAACTATTATTTTATAAAATATAAAAACATGAGAAAAGCCGACCTCATAAATCAAATTTCTGATAAAACCGGCATACCTAAGGTAGATGTTTTGGTTACATTGGAAACAATGTTCAAAGCCGTTAAAAATTCTTTAGCTGCAGGTGAAAATATTTATATACGTGGATTTGGCAGTTTTATAACTAAAAAAAGGGCTGCTAAGATCGGGCGTAATATTAAGAAAAATATTGCTGTAGAAATTCCCGAACACTTTATTCCGGCCTTTAAGCCTGCCAAAGAATTTATGCTGGAAATAAAATCTTCAAAAAATGTGAAAGAGAGCTCGGAAAAAGAGGATGACAGCGAAGACTAATGTAACTTTGCCGCCTAAATTTATGCGGTGAAGAAACAATTGATACTTACTCTTAGCGGGCTAACTTTAGTCACCTTGCTTTTTTTATTTGGACGAACAGTTGCTCCCAAAAGCAAAACGGCTCCTCCTGCCCCTGTTGCAGTTAAAGGCTTTGATATCAACCAATTCATTAAAGAATCAAAAGAACATTTAACGACTTCCCAGGCAATTACCCTTGGTAAATTAGAGAATAGTGTAACCCGCGGTGATGTTTCCAGCCAGCAAATAATCGCAAATACACAACTGGCTAACTTCTGGAAAGACAGCATTCGCTCCTTTGAACCCTATATCTTTTACCTGGCGGAGGCTGCTAAATTGGATAAGTCAGAAAAAAACCTCACCTTTGCTGCCCAATTAATTTTGGATGACCTCCGCGGAGAGCGGGATGAGGCAAAATTGAATTGGAAAGCAGAACAGGCAATAGCCTTATTTGAAAAAGCGATCGAACTTAACCCAAACAATGATGATCTAAGGGTTGGCCTTGGCAGTTGTTATGTATTTGGTAAGGGGAGATTTGGCGGCCCGGAAGAGACCATGAAAGGCATTCAGCAGTTGTTGGCGGTGGTTCGCAAGGACTCAACCAATATGAAAGCTCAACTGATGCTTGGAGTGGGTGGATATGTGTCGGGGCAATATGACAAAGCTATCGAACGTTTACTCAAAGTATTGAAAGCTCAACCTGGTAACCTTGAAGCTATAGCGTTTTTAGCAGATATATATGCTGCAAAAGGTGACAAGGCCGAAGCGATAAAGTGGTACCAGGTAAGTAAAAGAATGGCTAATAATCCGCATTACAGCCAGGAAGTGGATGAGCGGATAAAATCATTACGGTAAAACATCGAAGTAAAATTCGATTTACATATTTTAAAAAATTATTTTAAACACAAAAAGACTAGTTATGCCTTGTGGTAAAAAGAGAAAACGTCATAAAATTGCAACACACAAGCGTAAAAAACGTTTAAGAAAGAACCGTCATAAGAAGAAGTAATTCTTTTTCTTACCGGTGCCGGGAATCCTCATCCCGGCACGCATTTACCCGCATTCATTACGGCTTATACTAAGTTGGTTAATGTATGCCGTATATGTTTTCCTTCCATGATGTAATGGTCTTACCAAAAATTTGCGCTTGACCAAGGAACTTATTATAAATGCTGCACCGCAGGGGGTTGAGATTGCCCTGCTGGAAGATAAAAAACTGGTGGAGCTGCACAGTGAAAAAGCTGATGCCAGTTTCGGTGTGGGAGACCTATACCTCGGAAAGGTTAAGAAACTCATCCCCGGGCTTAATGCTGCTTTTATAGACGTAGGCTTTGAAAAAGACGCCTTCCTCCACTATACTGACCTTAGTCCCTACGTTCGTTCTATTCTAAAATTCACCAACGAAGCTATTAATGATAAAAGTGAGAACGGCGCTGATTTTTCCAAATTCAAAGTAGAACCTGAAATTGTAAAAACGGGAAAGATAGCCGAAGTACTCAATGGCCGTCCGAATGTTTTGGTACAGATATTAAAAGAACCCATTGCTGCCAAAGGACCACGCCTTAGCTGTGAGCTTTCATTACCCGGCCGCTTTGTAGTTGTTACGCCTTTCAATGATATTATCGCCATCTCCCGTAAAATTCATTCTTCTGAAGAAAGAAAAAGGCTGCATAAGATCATAGAAGCGATTAAGCCAAAGAACCTGGGCGTTATTGTAAGAACTGCCGCAGAAGGCAAGCACACTGCAGAATTACATGAAGACCTCTTAAGTTTAGTAGCAACCTGGAAGACCATTCAGACAAATTTAAAAGCTGCTGTACCCCCCGCCAAGATCTTAAGTGAGCAGGGAAAGACAACCAGTATTTTAAGAGACCTGTTGAATGAAGATTTTAACCGCATCGTGGTTAATGATAAAAATATTTTTGCCGATACCAAAACCTATATCCAGCGAATAGCGCCTGATAAAACTGACATCGTTTCTTACTATAATAACGGTTCTCCCATATTTGATAGTTTTGGTGTTACCAAGCAGGTAAAAGCCGCTTTTGGTAAAACGGTTAACCTGCCCAGCGGGGCTTACTTAATTGTAGAACACACCGAAGCCCTGCACGTAATTGACGTAAACAGCGGCTATAAAAGTGTAAGCAATAACCAGGAACAAAATGCCCTGGAAACAAACCTTGAGGCGGCAGAAGAGATCGCAAGGCAATTACGGCTTAGAGACCTGGGTGGTATCATCGTAGTTGATTTCATCGATATGAAATTGATGGAGAACAAAAAGAAGCTTGCTGATGCTATGGATGGTTTCATGCGCCCCGACAGGGCCAAGCATGCGGTTCTGGCCATCAGTAAATTTGGATTGATGCAGATCACCAGGCAGCGTATGAAGCCGGAGATGACCATCAATACCAGCGAGGTTTGTCCAAGCTGCAGCGGCACAGGAAAAATTTCTTCAACACTTATATTAGAAGACGAAATAGAAAAGAACCTCAGTTACCTTATTATGCAAAAGCATAAGGGTTTAACCGTAGAGATACATCCTATCCTGCATTCTTACCTTACAAAAGGAATATTCTTTTCAAAGCTTTCCAAATGGCGCCGTAAATATAAACAGCGGATCAAATTAAAAGCTAACCTGAATTATCACCTGACGGAATTCCATTTCTTTGATGATAGTGATGAAGAGATAAAGTTGTAACAAATATTCTTAAAAACGATCCTTCTTTTCTTTCTGCTCCTCCAAAAATCTCAGTGCCGCTTCATAACTGCATTTTTTTATTTGCAATAAAAGCAGTTCCCTGTTATTGTCTGGAACCGGGCGGGTGTAAAGTATATTAAAATTCGTTTTGGCGCCTTCATCAACCCTACTTTCAAGTATGTCCAATTGCAAAAATCGTTTGGAGTTCTTTTCCCGGTCGTTCTTCCGTCTCCTGAGCTGCCAATCCACTTTCCACAGGCGATGCCTGTACGTTAACAGTTGTAAGTCAAAGAAACGATCGTATTTCCTTGCAAAGGTTTCTGCTATGGCAAGGTCCCTTTCATCAATGCTGGAGTCATTTGACCGCATGATAGCATTAACGGCCAGGAATAGTTTGACCAGTTTGCTGCTCTTGTTTCCTTCCAGGGTTCTGCGCCCTGATTCGATCATTGATAAATGACTGCGTGATATGCCGATATAAATCGCCATATCCTGTTGTGTGATACCGAAGTATTCTCTAAGTAGTTTGATCATATCCGTTCATTTTAAATCAATAAATAGTTGAGGCAATTTTTCATATTTCGGAATTTGGCCGCAGATCATGAGGCAGTTTTTTATCTTTTGATTTTCTGCCTCATTAATTTGGAACCAAGTCCCTACCCCAACAATAATATGTTAAAGCTACAGGGATTGTATAACGCTAGTGAACACAATCGACACAAAACGCAACGAAACGCATCAAAACGCATCAAAACGCAACAAACGGAAAAATGGTAAGTAAAAGTTTGGGGATAGTATTGTAAGTTATATATTCTCCCACCAGGCAATGCTCTCGCCGGTTTCTTTCAAATTAACTTCTTCGCCGATCATCGGATGAATAATAGGAAAGTTCTTTCTCCTGGCTTCAGCCACAACCCTTGTTATCGGCTCATCCCAGCTATGCAATGCCAGTGTGAATTTTGACCAATGCACGGGTATTATTTTTTTTGCTTTCAGGTCCTCGCCTGCCTGCACCAGTTCTTCCGGCATCATGTGAATATACTTCCAGCTTTTATTGTACTGGCCGCATTCCAGTATCGCCAGGTCAAAAGGCCCGAACTGTTTACCGATATCAGCAAAATGTGCATCATAGCCTGAATCGCCGCCAATGTATATTTTCATAGTGGGTGTTTGAAAAACAAATGATAACCATAAAGCCTGCTGTCTTTTAAATCCCCTTCCTGAAAAATGCCTTGCAGGAGCCGTGTTCACTACAAATCCTTCATCAAGTTTCACCTCTTCATTCCAATCCTTCTCTTCAATGATATTTTTATCGAATCCCCAATGTTCAAGGTGTGCGGCGGTACCCAATCCCGTAATTATTTTTTTGATCTTCGGCTTTAATTTCATGATGGTATCATGATCCAGGTGATCCCAGTGATCATGGGAGATAAAGAGATAATCTATTACAGGAATATCATCAGCAGTATAAACATCAGCCCCATTAAAACTCTTTGTTGTAAAGCTTAAAGGAGATGCATTCCCGCTAAACACGGGATCAACCAGTATTTTTTTTCCGTCTACCTGCATAAAATAAGAAGAATGCCCGAACCATACCAAAACATTTTTATCAGGAGCCAATGCATGAAGATCTGTTTTTTTTGAAGGTAATATGATCGATGGCTTACCCCGCTTATCCTTATTAAAAAAGAAATCTTTTAAAACAGAAAAATAATTTGCGCCTTCAGTAAGGTCCGGGGTCAGGCTTTGATTTTGAAATTTACCATTGCGGTAGTTAGGGGAAGCTTTGATCCTTTCCAATCTTTCGCCGGAAGGGGCCTTGCCAAATTTTGACTGCCTCATAAAAATATCAAACCAAATTATAAAGACAATTACAATAACAACGATTATAAGCATGTTAACCTTTTTTCTCCAAAGACGTTTGAAGCAGCAATTTATTTTAAAAAAGATCCCCATTAAAAAATAATGGGGATCTAAAGGTCTTTAGTTTCCGGATCAATATCCATTCTGCGCCGCTTTCCAGGGTTTTCAAGTAATAGGTGCCAAAAGAGCTGATAAGTGTTTTTTTAACGTTCAAAACAGTTAGAACATGGTCATACATTTTGGCTTTGTTAACAAGGCTTTAGTGAATGATTAACAAAAAAAATCCACCCTTATGGTGGATTTAAAAAGTACAGCATAACTTGTTTTTATTGCTTAATAACCTGTTCGGTTTTTCTTATAAGCCCATTGTTCCATTCTATTAAAATCCTGTAGGCTCCTGCCGGTAAATTTTTGGTATCAATACTTACCTGGTTAGTTACCGGTAAAATGTCTGCCTTTTGATCTTTTACCAATGCGCCTTTACTATCAAATATTTTTATCGTCGCCTGTGATTTATTATTTGTGCTGATATTTACAAATACCATTTCATTGAAGGGGTTGGGCCAGACCTTTACCATGTCGCTGTTATCACATGTGGATCTCAGGGTCTTTGTGTACTGCACCCTGCCATCAACATCATACTGCGCAAGCCGGTAAAAACCTTTTTGCACAGGATTATTATCAATAAATGAATAGGATCGCTCCGTGCTGCTATAACCCGCTGCCGCTTGTTTCCCGATCACTGCCCAGTTAATACCATCAGCACTTCTTTCAATATTAAAATGGCTGCTGTTTAATTCCTGTGCCGTTTTCCAGTTTATAAGAACATTGTTATCCTCGCATTTTATATTGAATAGTGTAAAGTGCACCGGCAATGGATTATTAGGACTGGATAAGGTCCACCTCGAAAAAGAATTGATGCCGCTTTTACCGACATAATTAATAAGGGTATGCCTGGTATCAAAACCTTCGTTTGTCCAGTGGATATTATCGGTACTCCTCCAGAACACAAGGGTATTCTCAGTCAAAGAATTTAACTCCCCGTCAAAATACTCAAATTGTAATGTAGCGTTCAGGTTGGTATTAGTACCAAGGGGATTAATATCATAATAACGAAAGACCGAGCTACCTTGTCCAAAACTATTTACTTGCGAAAGATGGCCTCTTCTCACCAATACCGTTCCCATGTTTTGCGAGGTGCTGATCCTTGCGCCAAGATTACCGGGGTTAGCATTGGCAGGCGCATTCAAGGTAGCCGTAAAAGTTATATGCCCGCCCGTAGGGCCAATAGCGCGGCTGGTTTCCTGCTCATTGTTCAGTGAGCCTGAATTACCAAGCCCCAGGTCAAACCCATTCAGGTTAAGATAACCCGCTGTAAAATTAACCTGGTTTGAAGCAACGGTGAATCTTTGTAAAACCACAGAGTTGCCGGCAGTTTTATTTATTTCCAGGTTATTAAATATGACCGCTCCGCTGCCGCTTATGAATGAAGATGCATTCCCGTTAAAACTAACATTGCTATTCCCTCTTGTAAAAATTCCGTTATTAACGAAATCCATATTGTTTAGCGTGAGTTGCGTTGCTCCCGACATATATAAGTGTGCGCCGGGTGTAATGGTAAGTTGTGCTAACAAATTATAGAAACAGATACATAATAAAAATGATAACAAGAGTTTTCTTATAGTATGTTTCATCGCTTTTAATTTATTTTTCCAAAAACAACTTTGCCGGCATTGACAGGCCCACTAGAACCGATTAAAAAGCGCTTTGAAATCCCATCAACACCAACGGGGTAACCAAATTGCTCATTGTAATTACCTCCCGGGTCAACCAGGTATTGTAATTTTTGCCACCCCGCCCCTACTCTTACATATATATTGGCTGAACCCTGGTTAGAATTTGTTCCTATATCGTCCCTGATAGTTCCTATAATGGCATAGTTTCCTGAAATACATACAGAAAATCCAAAAATGTCATCTGCAGAGCCGGTGGGATCGGTTATTTTTTGCATCAATATCCAATTCGTTCCATTATACCGGTAAATACTTGCAGAGCCCTGGTCAATATTTGTTCCCACATCATCATTATAAGCGCCAACAATGACATAAGTACCCGAGATAGCCAGGCTGCTTCCAAAACGATCATCTGCTGCCCCTGTAGCGTCAGTTATTTTTTGCATTAATACCCAGCTGGCACCGTTGTACCGGAAAATACTCGCAGAACCCTGGTTCGCATTCGCTCCTACATCATCTGAGGCCGAACCTATTACCACATAGTTTCCGGAGATAGAAACACTACCTCCAAATGAATCCCCCGCAGCACCTGTGGCATCAATTATTTGTTGCATCAGTACCCAGCTGCTTCCATTATATTGGTAAATATGGACAGCGCCCTGGGATGGGCCATTCCCAAGGTCTGCTCCATATCTTCCCACAACAGCGTAATTGCCGGAGATTGATACACTGACTCCAAAATAATCGTTAGTTCCCCCGGCAGGAACAATTTTTTGCATTAACACCCAATTCGTGCCGTTATACTGGAAAATACTTGCAGAGCCCTGGTTTAAAGTCGCACCATTATCATCATAAACCGCCCCCACAATGGCATAATTACCCGAGATAGATACGCTAGCGCCAAACCAATCGAAAAAATCACCGGTAGCATCGGTTACTTTTTGCATAAACACCCAATTGGTTCCGTTAAATTGATAAAAACTTGCAGAACCGTTATCTCCATCGTAATTATCTCCTATAATTGCATAGTTGCCCGATATGGATACGCTGGCACCAAAACCACTACCATAATAACCGTTATCATCCCCAACAGGATAATATTCAGAAACCCCGCTGCCACTACAATCGCCCCAGGATCCAAATCCCAAATTTTCTGTTGATACTGTCGGGCTGATGGGACTCCAGCGATTAGCAGATACACTCCAATAATAAAATCCGGGTATTACTGCATTAATGCCTGAACCTGCCGTTGCTGTATTATATATCAGCAATGCATCAGCAGGCGCAGTAACAGGCGATGCTGTGTTCGCCGAAGTCAATGCGATCCGCGGCACAAGCATTCCTTTATTATTGCTTTGCAGATCCAGCACGGCGCTGCTGTTTGGTGTAGTTGTACCAATTCCTATGTTTTGAGCATAGCTGCTGGATATAGAGGCCAGCAAACAGGTCAAATAAAGAAAGATCTTTTTCATATGTGCAGTTTAATAATGAGTGTAAAAGGATCAAAACCGATCTTCTTTAAAATTATTAAAAGACAAAGGCGATTAAAAGCACGGTTTCATTAACGGTGGTTTTGATTGTGTTTTCGGCGTCTTCTTTTATGAATTATAGATTTAACTTTAGTCAACCTAAGTCTCTTTCCAAAACGGAACTGATCCATATGCACAAGGTGATTCTGTGTTTCTTGCTGGTCTTTTTTTTTCATACTGTGAACGCACAGTATGAAGAAAAAGATTTTGTTCATTATACGGTGAGAGACGGGCTAAGTGAGAATTACATTACCTGTCTTATCCAGGACTCCCTGGGTTACATATGGATAGGCACGGATATCGGGCTCAACCGCTTTGACGGGCATGCGTTTAAAAATTTCTTCCAGGGAACAAAAACACTTCCCTTATTATCGGGCACCATCAGTAAATTAAAGTCATTTAGCACTCATCAACTCGGCATTGTCAATCGTGGTGGCTTCCAGTTATTGAATACAAAAGATCTAACAGTTAAAAACTATTTTATCCCGGATACCACTGCTTTTTCTATAAACCGGAATGCAGCATGGGATGCATTGGAATTACCCGGCAAGCGTTATGCTGTTACTACAGCCGCAGGTTTTTATGTATTTGATGAAACCGGCAAACCTGAGTTTCGCCATGATGCATACCAATTGAAAGACATTGGGCAAAAAAGGATCCATTATGGCCGTGACATTTTCCCTCTTGGCAATAAGGAATACATGGTGTATATAAACGGGGATGGACTTGCTTATTATAATGACGGGAAAAAAGTCTTTCGTGAGATCTCAAAAGAAGAAAAAGGATGGGAGGCTCTTTATCCTGTAACATCCAAAAATATCTTTGGCTGGATAAGCCGTTACCAGCTTAGTCAAAGCGAATTTATTCTTATTCAATTTGGCCTTAGCAACATCCTGTATTATAACAAAGCGATAAACAAAACGGTTCTTTCCCCATTGGAGCTTTCACCAAGTGAATTCACATGGGAAAGTAAGATCACCATGCTGAACGACAGTACCTTCCTGGTTAACGGAGGCTATACTGGCTTTTACCTTTTTCATATTAACCGGAAGACCGGAATTATCTCTTCCGGTTCAAAAAAATTCTTAAGTAGTTATAAGATCCAATGTCTCTACCTGGATAAGCATCAAAGACTCTGGGCAGGTACATCGAAAGGTTTGTTGCAGCAAAAACTTGTCGGGGCTGTTCTGCAATCCTATTCATACCTGCCATCACCATCCGATTCACTCACCGGTGGCCTTGGTTGTGCATACCGGCACAGGGATAAATTATATATCGGCCGAAGTTCACTTTCCAGCGGGCTAATAATCGTAGATGCGGGTACAAAAAAGCTATTGAAGCAAATTGAATTTTATGGAAAGAATACACGATGGAATGAGATAAGCTCCATACAAATGTATCACCCGGACACTTTATGGATCGGTACTACGGCAGGCCTTTTATGGTTTGACACGAAGACCATGCAGTATGGAAAATTATTTAATGACAAAAAATACCCGGGGGATCTATCAGGCATAAACATGGTTACGGCTCCGGGTAAGGATGGATATGCCTGGATGTGCCGTCTTTTAAAAGGGCTCGTGGTCCGTTATCACATTGCTTCCCGCAGCTTTACATTCTTTACCGCTCAAACCACACCTGCGCTTCCATTTGACAGGGTGAAAAGTATAACATACGATGCATACGGAGATGTATGGTTTAGCGGGCATTCACTGGCAAGATGGAATTCACAAAAGCAATTATTCGACACATTGATCTCTGTTTATAGCGGGCCAAACAAATATGAAGACAACATCCTGACCCTCGTCGCCGACAACACAGGATCTCTCTGGTTACATAACGCCTTCAATGGGCTGCTGGAATACCGCATCAAAGAAAAACGATTTGTTAGTTATACGATGAAGGATGGATTACCCTCTGATGTATTTTACGGATTTAGCCCTGTAGTAAATAACCAGCTTTGGATGGCAGGGCATAACCAGCTTACAGGTTTTAACATACTTACAAAAAAGATAGTGATATATGACCATGAGAACGGTTTACCCGATGATAAACCCAGCAGCCGCTATTTGTATTATGATGATGTAAAAGAACAATTGTACCTGTTCAACCAGCATGTACTTACAGTAATGCCTTTGCCGGAACCCCGGATCACTGATCATGGTAACGACCTAATGATAGAAGAACTTACAATAAATAACAGGGATCATCTCTTTTCCCCCGCACAGAACCTAAGGTTGAAGCCGGATCAGAATAACCTCTCACTCCATTTTGGTATTATTAATTTTGAATCGGGCGATAATTACCAGTTTGCGTATAAACTAAAAGAAACAGACAACTGGACAGACCTGGGAACACAGCGCAACATCAATTTAACAGGATTATCTCCCGGCAACTATACCGTTTGGCTGAAGGGCACCGGCAAATCAGGTGTACAAAAGATAAAAACATTTTCTTTTGGCATTGCTCCGCCTTTCTGGAAAACAACATGGTTCCTTATTGGTTGCTGCCTGTTATTTGTAAGTCTTATTTACCTGCTATACCGTTACCGCCTCAGTCAAATAAGGCAAAAAGCAAATCTCGATAAACAACTTTCACAAACAGAAATGAAGGCGCTGCATGCACAGATGAACCCGCATTTTATCTTTAACAGCCTTAACAGTATACGGGAGATGATACTGAACAATGAAAATAAGGAAGCATCACACTACCTAAGCAAATTTGCGCAACTGATAAGGGTAACACTTGACCAGTCAGGGCAGTCATTCATTTCCTTGCGCAATACATTGGATTACCTGCAACGATATATTGAAATGGAAAAGATAAGGAACAGCCATTTTACTTATAATGTGCATGTTGATGAGCAACTGGAGATGGATGAAACGGTTTTACCCCCCATGCTGATACAGCCCTTTATTGAAAATGCCATCTGGCATGGCGTATCAGGTGACAGCAAAAAGATCAATATCAAAGTTGACTTTAAAAAAATCGGCAATAGCCTGGTTTGTATCATTAATGACAATGGTGTTGGTATTGACCAGTCGTTGAAAAACAGGGACCGGATACATGATCATAATTCTGTAGGGATAGCAAATATTAAAAACCGTATTCGTTTGTTAAATGAAAAGCATAACCTGCAAAGCAGTATTACCATAACAGATAAAAAAAATATGCCGGACCCGGCAGGAACAGGAACATTGGTCACCTTATACTTACCACTTCAAATAAATGAAGAATGAATAAAATAAAAACTTTACTGGTGGATGATGAACCACGTGGACTTACTTCACTGCAAAAGCTGCTGGAGATGAATTGTGAGGAAGCAGAGGTTATCGGTTTATGCAGTAACGCCGCTGAAGCCAATGAAAAAATTACTCAATTGCATCCAGACCTGGTGTTCCTGGATATTGCCATGCCGGGAACAAACGGGTTTGAGCTGCTCTCTAATATTCCTGAGATCAACTTCGAGATCATATTCGTGACTGCCCATAATAACTATATGACACAGGCATTTCATTTCAGCGCAGTAGATTATTTGCTGAAGCCCGTGGAAGATGACCTGCTGGTAGAAGCAGTAAAAAGAGCGGGAAAAAAGATCGAAGAGAAAAACGGTGGTAAACATATTGAAACCTTCCTCCATAATTTAAGGGAGAAGAATGATCCCCGGAAAATGAAACTTTGCATCCCTTCACTGAAAGGCTTCCAGGTAATTGAGATCAACGACATCATTTATTGCGAGGCCAGCAGCAACTACACTAATTTTCATTTCACTAACCGCCCGGTCATTTGTGCTTCCAAACCTATTCATGAATACGAGGAATTATTGCAGGATTGTAACTTTATCCGAACCCATAAATCTTTCCTGGTAAACCTTGAGCATGTTAAAGAATATGTTCGCGGAGAGGGCGGAAGTGTCATTCTTTCAAACAACACTGAAGTGGAAGTATCGAGAAGAAAAAAGGATCTCCTCATGACAAGGATGAAAGAATATTATAAATTCTGACACATAAAAAAAGCCTTTCACAAAAGCAGGCTGCTTTACATGAAAGGCGTCATATCTTTCCTGGAAATGTATTAATGCTGGTGATGATGCTGCATCGCCGTTAACTCCTCTGCTGTTACTTCCTTCTCTTTGGCTTTTACCTGCCCTTCTACCCAGTTAAATAATTTATCGGTGATCAGGCGGCGATAGCTGCTGTCCACCTGCTTTTCATCCTTCATCATCCGGTCTATATAACTTTCGATCCAGCTCGTATCCTCTCCCATATTCATGCTGCCAAAATACCGCATGATCTCTGTTTTCATATACTCACGCAGTTCTTCATCACCAACCTCCAGCTTATTATCTTTAATTAATTTATCGCTTATCAGTGTCCATTTTAACTGGTTACTGAAACCCGGGAATTCAGCCTCTGCCTGCTCCTGCGTTTTTGTTTTTTCCCCGCCTGTTTGCAGCCAGCGCTTTAAGAATTCTTCCGGGAATTCCATCTTTGTTTCGTCGATAAGGTAATGGTATAATTGATCCTGTAACTGGTTACGGCTTTGGCCCATCCAGTAATTTTCTATTTCTTCTTTGATCGAGGTCTTTAATTCATCTGTTGTTTTGATCTCTTTACCGGGATAGATCTCTTTGAAGAATTCTTCATTCAGCTCACGTTTTTCCACCAATCCTATTTTCACGATCTCAAGGGTAAAATATTTTTTTGCCGCTTCTTTGTCATCCTTATCAAAACCCAGGTCCTGTACAATGGCATCCAGCTTATCATCATCAAAAGCTTTGCTCAATTGTATAGTAACTTCGTCTCCCACTTTTTTACCGGTAAATTTTTTCTGTGTTGCAGCAGTAAAATATTTCAGGATCACAGAGTTTTCTTTTGTAATACCGCCGTCTGTAATGTTGCCGTCTTTATCTGATTCCTTGAATAATACATTCAATACATTGTCTTCATTGTTGATGGTATCCTGGTCCGTCATCTTCCCGCCTTTTATCTGCATGCGGCTGATCTCTTCATCCACCATTGCATCGGTAGCTTTCACTTTGTGCAGGGTCACTTTTGCTTTTGCCAGGTCGGCTAAAATATATTCCGGCTTCAACCCTATTTCAAAACCAAATTCATAATCTGCAGGATTATTGATATCCATATTGCGCAGGTCGCTGTTGAGGGGCAATGGCTGGCCAAAGATCTCCGGCTTTTCAGCATTCAGGTAAGTATAGAGTTCTTTTTCAACCGACTTCAGGATCTCATCTGTAAAAATGGAATTGCCATACATTTTTTTTATCATGCCCGCAGGAACCATTCCCTTCCTGAAACCAGGGATATTTGCCGTTTTGCTGTATTCCTTCAGTTTTTTATCAAATGATGGAAAATAATCATCCTTATTTACTTTAACTACCAGCTTATCATGTAATAAACCGATGTTCTCTCTAACTACTGTTGCCATTATATAATTTTTCTTTTTTTAATATCGAACAAGGAACAAGAAATACTGAATTTTGAAGTTCATAATTCCTTGTTCCTTGTTCAGTATTCAACTGGTGCGGATAATAGGGGTCGAACCTACATGGATTGCTCCGCCAGATCCTAAGTCTGGTGCGTCTGCCAATTTCGCCATATCCGCTGGTGCGTTTGCTCCGCTTTAGCGGGACCACGTACTAAAGGGCTGCAAAAGTAAGGGATTTCAACAAAACTGAAAACAGATTTGTTTACGTAAATTCGTCTTAACTGATGGAAGAAACCATAACCATACCAAAGTATAACCTCAGCGACGAGGAGGAAAAGAAAGAGATCCTGCGCCAATACCGGGGGCTTTTAAGGGTATTAAAGTCAAAATTAAAGCCCGGCGACAAGGAATTGCTTCGTACAGCTTTTGAAATGGCCGCCGATGCCCATAAAACCATGCGGCGCAAAAGCGGGGAACCCTATATCCTTCATCCACTGGCCGTGGCAAAGATCTGCGTTGAAGAGATCGGGCTTGGCGTCCGCAGTACCCTCTGTGCCTTGCTGCATGATACAGTGGAAGACACAGATATCTCCCTGGAAGACGTTCAGCGGGAATTTGGTACTGAAGTTTCGAAGATCGTGGATGGCCTTACCAAGATAAGTACGGTAATGGACACGAATAGTACGGCGCAGGCCGAGAATTTTAAAAAGATATTGCTTACCCTGACGGATGACCCAAGGGTGATATTAATAAAACTTGCGGACCGTCTTCACAACATGCGTACGCTGGAAAGCATGAAAAGGGAGAAGCAACTGAAGATCTCCAGTGAAACGGTTTATGTATATGCCCCACTTGCACACCGCATGGGTTTATACACTATCAAAACAGAGATGGAAGACCTGGCCATGAAATACATGGAGCCGGATACTTACAAATACATCGCACAAAAATTAACGGACACCAAAAGGGAAAGAACAAAATATATAAATGATTTCATCCGCCCTTTAAAAGAAAAATTAGATAAGGCTGATTTTGACTTCGAGATCTATGGTCGCCCTAAAAGCATTCACTCCATCTGGAACAAGATGAAAAAGAAAGGCGTGAGCTTTGAAGAGGTGTATGACCTCTTCGCCATTCGTATCCTGGTGAATTCACCAATGGAAAAAGAAAAAGAAGATTGCTGGAAAGTGTACAGTATCATAACAGATGAATATACGCCATCGCCTGAGCGTTTGAGAGACTGGTTAAGTAATCCCAAGAGCAATGGTTACGAAGCATTGCATACCACAGTAATGGGGCCGCATGGTAAATGGGTGGAAGTGCAGATACGTACCAAGCGCATGAATGAGATCGCTGAAAAAGGTTTGGCCGCTCACTGGAAATACAAGGAAGGCAAGGACGATGAAAGTCGCTTTGACAAATGGTTTCACCAGATAAGGGAAGCACTGAGCAACCAGGATGGAAATTCAATTGATTTTTTACAGGATTTTAAAACATCTTTTTTAGCGGAAGAAATATATGTGTACACCCCAAAGGGAGAAGTAAAGATGCTGCCCATTGGTGCATCGGCATTGGACTTTGCATTTGGTGTTCATACGGCAATTGGCAGCAAGTGTATTGGCGCTAAAGTAAATCATAAGCTGGTGCCCATCAGTCATAAATTACGAAGCGGCGACCAGATAGAAATTATTACCAGCGCCAAGCAAAAGCCCAATATCGAGTGGCTGAACTTTGTAGTGACCAGTAAGGCGAAATCAAAAATAAAAGACACGCTAAAAGAAGAAAAAAGAAAAACCGCCGAAGAAGGGAAATATACTTTACAAAGAAAGCTGGAAGGAATGGGTGTTGCCATGAATCAAAGCAATTTGGAAGAATTATCCAATTTTTATAAAACGGGATCATCGCTTGACCTGCTTTATGATATTGCTATTAAAAAAATTGACCTTAAAGAATTAAAGGAATTCACGGTCCATGGTGATAAATTGGTTCCGCCCAAACCGGTAAAGCCGGCGCCTGAAGAAAAATCAGAGAAGGAGATCGGTACAAGAACCTATAACAAAAAAGACGCCGAGCTGATAATTTTTGGTGAAAGCAGCGACAGGATACAATATACTTTGGCCAATTGCTGCAAGCCGATCCCCGGCGATGATGTATTTGGATTTGTAACCACGGGTGAAGGCCTGAAGATCCATCGTACCAACTGTCCCAACGCAGCAAGGCTATTGGCAAACTACGGGCATCGTGTTGTAAAAACAAAATGGGCAAAAAATAAAGAGATCTCTTTCCTTACCGGCTTAAAAATAATCGGGCTGGATGATGTTGGCGTTATCCATAAGATTACCAACCTCATCAGCGGTGAATTAAAATTCAATATTTCAGCCATGACGATAGAAGCCAAGGAAGGAATATTTGAAGGCAATGTAAAAATATTTGTTCATGACAAAGATGAACTGGATCAGTTGGTAAATAGTTTAACCGCATTACCCGGCATTGAACGCGTAGACAGGTACGATACGGAATAGCCAAGTTAGACAAATAACATAAACTTCACCAGGCCATACAACCATTTTATTTTAAAAATCATCATATTTATACTTCAAAAAAAACCTCATGGAAGAATTAATTAACCGTTTAACAGAAAATGCAGGGATCAGTAAAGAACAGGCTGCCAAGGCACTTGAAACGATTAAAGACTTTGTGAAGGAAAAATTCCCGATGCTGGGTGGCGCCGTAGATAATATGTTTGCTTCGGGTGGATCTGATGATGACGGCCTGTGATCTTATTTTGAATTATTACAGTAATCCAACACCGCATCAATTTCTTCGTTCGTCAATTCAGAAGGTGTCATGATAGCGTTGTACTTTTTTAGAAGCCCTGCTGCATATGGATCTTTTTGAATAACACCCATTGGGTTGCGGATAAACTCATACATCAGTTCCTTATCCTTCCATCTTGATTCAACGCCTTTCAATGAAGGTGCTGTAAGCTCTCCATCGCATTTGTGACAGGAGGCACAATGCATGTTGAATAATCCTGCGCCATTAATATTGGAATTTAATTTATTTTTCGGCGGGATTTTTTCATTACTGTTATTGCAACTTACCAGTATAAATAAGATGACAAAACAATATAAAATCCTCATTTTATACATGACGCAGAAACTATTGTGCGGATAAAATTATCTTAATACTTCCCTGCTGATGACCAGCTTCTGTACCTCGCTTGTGCCTTCACCAATGGTGCAGAGCTTGCTGTCCCTGTAAAATTTTTCTACCGGGAAATCCTTGGTATACCCATAACCACCAAATACCTGGACCGCGTCTGTACTCACTCTTACTGCAACTTCACTGGAATAGTATTTGGCCATTGCAGCTTCTTTTGTCATTGGCAGGCCCCTCATCTTCAGGTCACAAGCCTGCTTGATCAAAAGGTCAGCCGCTTCGATCTCTGTTGCCATATCAGCCAGCTTAAAACTTATTCCCTGGAAATTTGAAATAGGCTGGTCAAACTGGTGACGCTCTTTTGAATATTTAACTGAAGCTTCATATGCTCCTTTTGCTATTCCCAATCCCAATGCAGCAATGGATATTCTCCCGCCATCCAATACTTTCATGCTTTGCTTAAAACCTGCTCCCACTTCGCCCATGCGGTTGGCATCCGGTATGCGGCAATTATCAAAGATCATTTCGGTAGTTTCACTTGCCCGCATGCCTAGTTTATTTTCTTTTTTTCCTGCGCTAAAACCCGCTGTACCTCTTTCAACAATAAAAGCCGTGGAATTATCTTTTGTTCTTGCCTCTCCTGTTCTGCAAATAACAACAGCAATGTCACCGCTTTTACCATGCGTAATCCAGCATTTGGTACCATTCAATATCCAATCATCCCCATCCCTTACTGCGATTGTTTTCATATTGCCTGCATCGCTGCCGGTATTGGCTTCGGTCAACCCCCATGCTCCAATATGTTCGGCCGTTGCCAGTTTAGGCAGGTATTTTTTCTTTTGCTCTTCATTTCCGAAAGCGAGTATATGGCCGGTGCAAAGCGAGTTATGTGCCGCCAGCGATAAACCTATGGAGCCGCAAACCTTTGCTATTTCCTGTATAACAATATTGTATTCAAAATAGCCCATACCACTTCCTCCATATTCTTCGGGTACCAAAACGCCCATCAGGCCCAGTTTACCCATCTCTTTAAATATGTGTACCGGGAATTCCTGGCTCTCATCCCATTCCATCAAATGTGGCCTGATATGTTGGTTGGCAAAATCCCTGGCAGTTTGTGCAACCTGCTGTGTAAGTTCATCCGTAATAAAATTCATATAGCATGCAATCGTTGAGGCTGCAAAATAATGAATTTTTAAAAGCTAACGCCTGTTAGTTTGTTATTGAGCCGAAAGATAAGGCGCTGCCTTGCTGTAGATATCATCAGTTATCATCATTATTTTTCTAATATCGCCTACGGCGGAAAAGCTCCCATGCTGTGCCCGGTATTGTACAATGGCATTGGCGATATTGTACCGGATATAAGGATGCATCTTTAATTCATCAACCGTTGCGCTGTTGATATTCAGTTTCTTAACCAAAGGAGTTGTTATTGCCAGTCTCCCTTTTATCTTTTGGAAAACAGAATCAGGAAGCGCAAATGTTTCTGCAACCTGCTCCACTTTATAAAAACCACCCAGCTTATCCCTGAAGGCAATGATGCGGTTTGCAAGTTTGCTGCCAATGCCGGGTAAAGCAACAAAAGCTGAAGTATCGGCCGTATTGACATCAACAACCGTTGTATTATAATTTGGTTTTTCATAGGTCTTGTATTCAGCATTTTTTGATCCTGCGAAATTGCCATGCGAAGCCTGCTTAATTGCAACATAAGGTATGAGGCGCTGAACCTCATCTTCATGCAACCCCCATATCTTACTCACGTCTTCCGGTTTATAAAATTTACCTCCCTTCGCTAAATATTTTTGAATTGTGCCTATTGTTTTATCTCTTAGCCCGAGTTTTTTCCAGCCTTCTGCTGATAAGGTATTGGGATCAAAATAAAATAATTCCCCTTTGCTGCCTTTATCATAATATTTTTTTTCCCGGGACGGGTAACGAAAATCATTGTCATCATAACTCCTTTTTTCAAATCCCCTGCTGCTATCCTGTTCTTTGATCTTAAGTGCGGCGATCTCTTTTTCAAAAGCAGTATGATCCACCGGTTTTGAAGAAATAAAAAATGGGAATAGGAACGGCAGGGTGGTGAACAGCAATATCAATACAATGACAACAATAATACCCGTACGCTCTTTGCGGGTAAATGACAGGTACTCGGGTAAATATTTTCTGGACTTGGGCACGGCATGACTAAGATAAGTTTATGGAATACCGCGTTAAAGGGAAAAAGGCCGCTGAACAAAGAGAAAATTCTCAGTCAAAATAAATTTCCTGTCCGTCCCATGCCAGCTCAATACCGGCAGGAAGGCCTGCATTTATTGCTGTGTGCCGGCCAAGCTGGTGGCTGATGTGTGTAAAGTAAGCTCTTGGCACGCCCAATTCACGAACCATGGCAACTGCTTCATCAAGTGTGTAATGGGAAATATGTGGTTTATGCCGCAGGGCATTCAGTACCATCGCTTCACTGCCTTTTATTTTTTGCATTTCATCTGCATCGATCTTATTAGCATCTGTGATATAGGTGAATTTTCCGAAACGGAAACCCAGTACCGGCATTTTCATATGCCATACCAGTACCGGCATCACCGGGATATCGCCGATAAAGAACGATTCATCGCTAATGGTATTAAGATTTAATTCCGGGATACCCAGGTATTTTTTATCCGAAAAAGCATAGGCAAATTCTCTTTTAATAGCTTCCTCCGTTAAAGAATTGGCATAAATCTCCATTGGCTTGTTTTGAAAAAAATTATAGGCCCTTACATCATCCAGCCCCGCTATATGATCTTTATGAGGATGGGTAAATAAAACTGCGTCTAATTTTTTTACATTGGCCCGCAGCATCTGGTACCTGAAATCCGGTGTGGTATCAATAACAATAGAAGTGGTATCACTTTCTACCAAAATACTTGACCGGAGGCGCTTGTCTTTTTTATCGGGAGAGCTGCATACTTCGCAATCGCAGCCTATCATGGGAACACCGCTGCTGGTACCGGTTCCAAGAAATGTTATTTTTAAAGGAGGGCATTGCACGGGGCAAATTTAGGGAATTAGGAATTGGGGATTGGGAATTAGGAATTGGGGATTGGGAATTAGGGGAAAGAGTTAAATAATTTAAAGTGTCCAAGGGTTTGCAAAAGAAAAACAGCTATATGGATTATACTACACCCCCAATTCCTAATTCCAAATTACCAATTACTGGTTACTTAGCCCCGACACTCATGATCTCCTCGTACATCTTCTGGCTTTCGAGTGTAAGTGCATCGAAGTTTATGTCCAGTTGTGGCATCAGGTCGATCAGTGTATTTATTCTGCCTTCTGTCTGAAAGAATTTATTCAGCACCACAACTTTTTTATCCTGCAGTATGCAATAGCCGCTTTGAAAAGTGCCCCTTTCGTAGCGTATAACATAGCCGCATTCTTCAACGATCTTTTCTATTTTGTCTAATATGTGTTGTGTGTATTTCATACCCCAAACCCCTAAAGGGGCTTTAGCTCTTTTTAATTTACTGCAATCTGCTTCAATAGTTGGTCACTAAAAAAAAACGTTTTCAACATTCGTTAGTAAAAAGATCTTACAATGTTTTAATGCTCCAGGTTCCTCCGCCAGCTGGCGGAGGCGGAGGGGCACACGTATTATTTATTCGTCATCCTTATCACCGGTATGATCATCTCTTCCAGGCTTACCCCGCCATGCTGGAAAGTGTTACGGTAATAATTTGCAAAGTGGTTATAGTTATTAGGATAACACAGGTACAGGTCTCCTTTGGCAAAAATGAAAGAAGAATTTACATTGGGTACCGGCAGCCCGGCTTCCCTGGGATCCCGGAAAGCCAATACTTCCTTAGCCTCATAATTCAGATTCCTGCCATGCTTGTAACGCAGGTTGGCCGTGGTTTGCTTGTCGCCGATCACTTTTACAGGCGTCTTCACCCTTACACTCCCATGGTCTGTTGCCACGATCATCGTTAATTTTTTATCGGCAATTCTTTTAAGCGCCTGGTGTAATGGCGAGTGCGCAAACCAGCTTTCGGTGATGCTGCGGTAACTGGTCTCGTCTCCTGCCAGTTCTTTCAATACTTCCATTTCAGTACGGGCATGGCTCAGCATATCCACAAAATTGTAAACGATAATATTGATATCATTCTCCAGCATATTATGGATATTATCCACCAGCTTCTGCCCGTCATGATTATTGGTGATCTTGGTATATGAGTATTTCAGATCTCCTTTACCCAGCTTCTTTAACTGGTTTTTTATAAAGTCTTCCTCAAACATATTTTTTCCTCCTTCCTCATCATCGTTTTTCCATTGCACGGGAAATTGCTTTTCAATGTCCACCGGCATCATGCCTGCAAATATTGCATTGCGGGCATACTGGGTGGCTGTAGGAAGTATGGAATAAAAAGTTTCTTCTTCATGAATACGGAAGCTTTCTGCAAAAATGGGCTGGATGGTCTTCCATTGATCAAACCGTAAATTATCGATCAGTACAAAAAATAAAGGTGTGCCCTTTTCCAGGTGAGGAAAAACTTTAAACTTCATCAGCGAATGACTCATGATGGGGCCATCAGCGCTTTTCGGACTTACCCAGGAAGCATAATTCTTAGATATGAATTTGAAGAATTCGGTGTTGGCTTCACTCTTTTGTGTTTGAAACACTTCCTGCATCTCGGGGCTGTCACTCTTTTTCATTTCCAGTTCCCAGAAAACAAGCTTGCGGTAAATATCCATCCATTCATTATAATCGGGGTTGCTGTTCAATGCCATGAACAGGCTGCGGAATTCCTGCTGGTATGCGGATGTGGTCTTTTCTGCCACCAGCCTTTTATTATCAATGATCTTTTTTAAACTCAGCCAAACCTGGTTGGGATTAACGGGCTTGATGAGGTAATCGCTTATCTGAGATCCAATGGCTTCGTCCATCAGGTTCTCTGCTTCGTTCTTGGTTATTAAAACCACCGGTAAATTGCTGTTCACTTCTTTGATCTGCTGCAGGGTCTGCAGTCCCGTGATACCCGGCATTGTTTCATCAAGCAATACCACATCCACGACATTATCTTTTACAAATTCCACCGCATCAAAACCATTGGTCTTGGTTTGTACTTCGTATCCCTTGTTTTCTAAAAACATGATCTGCGATGTAAGACTGTCTATTTCATCATCAACCCAAAGTATCCTGGCTACGTTCATATAAACTGTTTGTTTTTGAGTCCGCCGGGATGTCCGGGTAGGACGGGGTTTGTTGTTTTTGTCAGGGCTCGCAGTTTTTCTCAAAGCGAAGAATAAATATCAGCCTGCCCGGCTCCAACCTTATTCTTACAAATTTAATTTTTTATATCAATGCTGATGAGCTTTATTTAGCTTTGTATATCTTTTAACAAAAACCGGTCATGCCAAAGGTATAACCACGAATAACAAACTTCAACAATTAATTTTTAATGTCTTTCAGAAAAATAATCAACGACCCGGTGTATGGTTTTATTACTATTGATGATGAACTTATAAACCAGGTCATTGCTCATCCTTATTACCAGCGCCTGCGCCGCATCAATCAAATGGCCATGGCAAACCTGGTATACCCGGGTGCCGTGCACAGCAGGCTGCATCATTCAATAGGCGCATATCATTTAATGGGTAATGCGCTTAATGAATTAAAAAATAAAGGCATTGAGATCACTGCAGCAGAAGAGCAGGCTGCAAAGATCGCTATACTGCTTCATGATATCGGGCATGGCCCTTTTAGCCATGCACTTGAACACGTGCTGATCGAAGGCATGCATCATGAAGAGATATCATTGATGATCATAAAGGAATTAAACAAACAATTTAACGGGCAACTGGAACTGGCCTTACAGATCTTTACCGATAAGCATCCTAAAAAATTCCTTTACCAGCTCATCAGCGGCCAACTGGATGTAGACCGCATGGATTATTTGAACAGGGACAGTTTTTTTACCGGTGTAAATGAAGGCGTGATAGGTTATGACCGCATCTTAAAAATGCTCACGGTCAGGAATGGCGAATTAATGGTTGAGGAAAAAGGGATCTACTCCATAGAAAAATTTTTAGTGGCACGCCGCCTGATGTACTGGCAGGTGTACCTGCATAAAACGGTTTTATGTGCAGAGCAGATGCTGAAGCGAATCATTAAAAGAGCCAAGTTTTTAAAAGCATCTACTCTTTATCCTTTGGATAATTTTATCAACCAGCCCATCCAGACAGTGACACTGGAAGAATTTTGTAACCTGGATGACTATGATGTGCTGGCTGCAATAAAAGGGTGGAGCCACCATGAAGACAAAATATTATCGGCCCTGTGCAAAGGAATTATTAACCGGCAGTTGCTGAAAGTTGAGTATTTTGGACAACCCGTTGAGGAAAGCCTGGTAAAAGAAAAAAACAGGGAAGCCTGCATTAAACTAAATTTGAGTACAGAAGAGGCGGGTTGGCTGGTATTCACCGGTGAGGTGACAAGCAGTACTTATAACCTTGAGGAAGAGCACATCCATATTTTATTTAAAAATGGTGGCGTAAAAGACATTTCTGAGGTTGACAATGCATTAATCAATCAAAACCTCATGGGCAAGGTTAAAAAATATTACATTTGTTATGTGAGGTCGTAGCCAATTGTTCATGGTTAATAGTTAATAGTTCATAGCAGGCACCTTTATAACTGCCAGCCATTTACTATACTGCAGTTAACATTGAACTATAACCATGAACCATTAACAATGAACTATTAACTTTATGCACTTTACCGCAGCACAAATAGCTATTCTCATAAATGGCAATATCGAAGGAGATGCCGGCACTACGGTAACTTCATTTGGAAAAATAGAAGAAGCCCAGTCAGGTCAATTAGCTTTTTTAGCCAATCCCAAATACGAAGAGTATCTCTACAATACCCTGGCTTCAATAGTTATTGTTAACGAGTCGCAGGAGATAAAGCAAACCCTTGGTGCTACAATAATAAAAGTCCCTGATGCTTACTCAGCCTTTGCAATTCTTTTAGATAAATACCAGCAAATAGAAAGGCAGCAGCTAAACGGCATACAGCAGCCAGCATATATTTCTGCAACAGCAAAGATTGGTGAAAATGTTTTTATCGGCGCCTTTGCTTACCTGGGAGAACATGTGGTCATCGCAGATGCGGCAAAGATCTACCCGAATACTTATATAGGCAACAATGTTACGATCGGTGAAAATTCGATCATTCACCCGGGCGTAAAGATCTATCATGATTGCGTGATCGGTAAAGACGTGACCATACATGCAGGTACTGTTATCGGCAGCGATGGTTTTGGATTTGCCCCGCAGGCAGACGGTACTTTTAAAAAGGTACCGCAGATAGGGAACGTGGTGATAGAAGATGGCGTGGAGATAGGTGCCAATACTACCATTGACCGGGCAACAATGGGCAGCACTTTAATAAAATCCGGTGCCAAACTCGATAATCTTCTCCAGATAGCACATAACGTGGAAGTTGGTAACAACACCGTTATCGCTGCACAGGCGGGCATCAGTGGCAGTACCAAGATCGGTAATAATGTAATGATCGGCGGGCAGGCCGGTATCGTTGGACATATACAGATCGCTGATGGCAGTAAGATAAATGCCCAAAGCGGCGTAAGTAAATCCATTAAAACACCTAACTCATCAGTTACAGGTTCTCCCGCATTTGATTATGCTGCAGCATTAAGGAGCCAGGCCGCAAGCCGTAATTTACCCGACCTGGAAAAAAGGGTCAAAGACCTGGAAAAGATCCTTAAAGAAATGCTGGTAAAAAAATAATGCTGCTATCCTGTTTTTTTGTCCGGTCCTCATGTCTTCTTACCAATACAATAACAACTTAACATTTTCATTAGACGAAAGGCTGAAAAATAAAATACCTTTGGTCGCTTTAATACCTCAGCTAAAGCATAATATTTAATTTTGAATACCCTCAGATACATAATATCAGCCTTATTTATTTTTTTTATTTCGCCAGTAGCCATTGGACAGTCCATAACCATATCCGGGAAAATAATTGATGCCCATACCAAAGAGCCCGTTAGCTATGCTTCTGTTTATTTTGCCAGGTCTGGTGTTGGTAAGACCTCGGACAGCTCGGGCAATTTTTATTTCTATTTTAACAATTTTACCAGCGATACATTAACGGTAAGCTACATCGGCTATGCCTTATTCAAAATACCGGTATCGGCACAGGTCAATGAAAAACCTATGACCATTCAACTGGAAAGAGGCGGACCAAATACGGTTGTGGTGGTGAAAACAAAATTCAATAAAGGCCTTTACCTGTGGAAAAAGATAATGAGCAAAAAGAAGCAGTACAACCGCTATAACCTTACCAATTTTGGATATGAGGCATATAATAAACTGGAAGTTGACATAAAGAATTTCAATGCAGATAAAGCAAAAAAGAATTTCCTGCTAAAGAACTTCAGTTTCATTTTCGATAATATAGACAGCACTTCTGAAAATGTTCCTTTTTTGCCTGCCTATCTTGTAGAAAGCGTGAGTGATTATGCATATCAAAGCAGTCCGAAAAAATATTTTGAGAATTTTAAAGCCAGTAATACCAAGGGCTTTAAAAATGAAAGCATCAGCCGCCTGTTAGGCGTAATGAACCAGAACGTAAGCATCTACAGCAATTTTGTGAACGTGATGGATAAGGATTTTATCAGTCCCTTCAATGACAATGGTGATGCATATTACACTTTCACCGTACCGGATACACAGATCGTGAGCGGGAAAAAGATATTCCATTTTGTTTTTCGCCCCAAGCGGGCGGGCTCAAATACCTTTGAAGGCGATGCATGGGTAACAGAAAAAACCTTCCAGATACAAAGGATCTCTCTTTACCTCGGCAAGGATGCCAACATCAATTTCATTGACAGGATAAGCGTGTTTCAGGAATTTACGCCACTGAATGATTCGGTGATCTTTTTAACAAGGGATAAATTCTTTGCTGATTTCCGTGTGCTGGGAAAAAATTCGCTTACCCTTATTGGGAGAAAATCCACTTCCTATAAAGATATCCTTATCAATAGTGATTCTTTAACAGCCCTGTTCAATGAGCAGCGAATTGAAGAAGTGGTAAAGTCAGAAAAAGGCATCAACTTAAAATCAGCCGCTGACTGGGATAGCCTGCGGCACGATACTTTATCGGTAAATGAAAAAGCGATCTATAATACCATTGATAAGCTATTGGCCATGCCAAAATATCAAAAGATGCAGCGGAATTTAAAATTCCTGGCAGGTGGTTACCGCAACATCGGTAATTACGAGATCGGCCCCTGGTTCAACTGGATCAGCGGAAACCAGTGGGAAGGCACCCGTTTCAGATTTGACCTGGGAACCAATACCGGCTTTAATAAAAATATTTACCTGCACGGTTATTTGGCTTACGGAACAAGCGATAAGAAATTCAAGGGAAAGGCAGAAGCTTTCTGGATACTTAAAAGGGAACCCAAACGCATCCGCTTACATTTATCCTGGTCTGATGACGTGGACAACGGGATAAGCCAGATCGGAGAAGTAAGCCAGGATAATATTTTTTCTTTGGCCATACGCAAACCAAATACTACCCGCAAATTCATCAGGGTTAAAGATCTCAGGTTTGAAGTGTTTAATGAACTGGGAAAAGGCTTTTCTACCGAATGGTTTGTTGCACACCGGCAATATACCCCCTTGCTGAATTTACCGGATAAAATAAATTTCCAGGTCAGCAATGGCTCCCCACTTACCAGTTTTGAAATTGCATTGAAATTGCGCTTCGCATACCTGGAACGTTTTCTTGAAACAGATTATAACCGCTTTTCAATTGGCACCAAATACCCGATCGTAGAAGTGATGCTGGCCAAAGGGATGCCGGGCGTATTTAACAGCGCCTATAATTATACAAAGTATTCTGCATTGGTTAAGGATGTAATGAAGATCTCTCCTTATGGCACCCTTTCTTACAAGGTTTATGCTGGCAAGATTGATGGTACACTTCCTTTTACTTTCCTCGAAAATCACCCGGGTAATGACCTTTATTATTATAGTTCATCTTCTTTCAACCTCATGAACCGCTTTGAATACCTGAGCGATAAATATGCCGGCATCAATGTTGAGCACAATATCGGTTCGGGTTTATTCCGTTTTATTCCCATAACCCGTAAATTAAAATGGCGGCAGTTCTGGAATGCCAAAACAGTTTGGGGATCATTGAGTCCGGAGAATATTGCTTTAAATAACAAGACCAGCACTTTCAAAACGATCAACGGTAAAACTTATATAGAAGTAGGAACGGGTATTGATAATATTTTAAAATTACTCCGGCTTGATTTTGTATGGAGGGTTTCACCAACTCCCATGCCTGCAGACAACAAAACCTCAAGGTTCGGAATTTTTGGAAGCTTCCAGTTCCAGTTTTAACCAGCGCATCTTTATATCATATTGTTCGCATTATCATGCTACTACCCCCTTTTTTAATTAAATGAGATAGTTTTCCATATTTTTGTAGCTATGGAGCTTAAGAAAGGCAAAGAACATTTTCAACATACTATCAGGGAAGAATTGGTAATATCCGGAGCCGGTATCCATACCGGTGAAGCAGTGACAATGAAACTAAAGCCTGCAGAACCAAATACAGGTATTAATTTTCAAAGGATAGACCTTCCTGAGAGAACCATTGTTAAGGTTGATGTTGATAATGTGATCGAAACCAACCGAAGCACAACAATTGAAGTGAAAGGGGCCCGTGTGAGCACTATCGAACACCTGATGGCCGCGTTGGTAGGTATGCAGATAGATAACCTGCTGATAGAAATAGATGGCGAAGAAGTTCCCATCCTTGATGGCAGCGCCAGGCCCTTTGTTGATGCCCTGGAAAAAACCGGCACTTTACAACAGGACGCTCCCAAGATCTATTACGAGATACAGCATAATATCAATTTCATTGATGAAGAGAAAAAGGTAGAAATGGTGGCATTGCCTTCCCGTGAATACCGCATCAATACGCTTATAGATTTTAATTCTCCTGTTTTGGGAACGCAGCATGCCGACCTTAAGAATATCGCTGATTTCAACGACCAGATCTCCTCCAGCCGGACCTTCTGTTTTTTTCATGAGCTGGAGCTTTTACTGGCCAATAACCTGATAAAAGGTGGCGATATCAATAATGCCATCGTTGTGGTAGATAAGCCGGTTACCGATGAACAGGTGAGCCGCATCTCCAAAGTATTCAATAAAACTGATGTGCAGGTGAGTGAAGAAGGAATTTTGAATAACCTGCAGCTTCGTTTTCCGAATGAGCCTGCAAGACATAAATTACTCGATGTTGTAGGTGACCTTGCGTTGGTAGGTTTTCCTTTTAAGGCACATATTATTGCCAACAGGCCCGGCCATTCTTCTAATGTTAAGTTTGCTAAAAAGATCAAGGAACATATTAAAAAGATCAAAAGCAAAATGGATATACCGAAATATGATCCAACGCAGGCGCCTTTATTCGATGTTCATGCTATTGAAAAAATATTACCTCATCGCTATCCTTTCCTGTTGGTGGATAAGGTAATGGAGCTTACGGATAAATATGTTGTTGCCATTAAAAATGTAACTTACAATGAGCCCTTTTTCCAGGGACATTTTCCCGGCAATTGTGTAATGCCCGGGGTATTACAGGTAGAAGCGCTGGCACAGGCAGGAGGCTTTCTTGCTATACCCCGTAATACAGAAGACCTGTATGATACCTACTTCTTAAAAATAGAGAGCTGTAAATTCAAACAAAAAGTAGTACCCGGCGATACGATGATACTGAAGATGGAATTACTTACGCCAATACGCCGTGGAATTTGCGAAATGAAAGGAACAATATATGTAGGTGATAAACTGGCAACCGAAGCCGTTTTGGTTGCACAAATTGTAAAAAGAACCAAACCCCAGGTATGATTAGTCCGCTTGCATATATAAACCCCGGAGCTGTGCTGGGAAATAATGTTAAGGTAGATCCCTTTGCCGTGATACATGAAGGGGTGAGGATCGGTGATGATACGCATATCATGTCCAATGCGGTGATCATGGAAGGAACTATAATTGGAAAGAGCTGTCTTATTTATCCCGGCGCTGTTATTGGCGCTGTGCCACAAGACCTGAAATTCGTAGGTGAAAAAACAACGGTTGAAATTGGCGATCATACTACCATAAGAGAATGTGTAACGATCAACCGCGGCACCAAGGATCGCTGGAAGACCGTTATCGGCAACCATTGTTTACTGATGGCCTATGCACATGTTGCGCATGATTGTTTACTGGGCGACCATGTTATACTTGCCAATGCCGTGCAACTGGCAGGGCACGTGGAAGTAGGTGATTATGCTATCCTGGGTGGTATGGCAGGCGCACCGCAGTTCACCCGTATCGGTGCACATACCTATATCGCAGGGCATACTGTTATCAAGAAAGATGTTCCGCCATTTATCAAGGCAGGGCGTATTCCTTTGAGTTATATAGGCGTCAACTCCGTTGGGTTGCAGCGCAGGGGCTTTACCAAAGAGACCGTTAATGAAATACTCGAGATCTACCGCAATATCTACAATAAGGGTTTAAATATTACCCAGGCGCTTGAGTTCATCGAACAGAAATTTCCCGTGAGCGCTGAAAAGACCGCTATCATTTCTTTTATAAAAGGAAGTGAAAGAGGTATTCTAAAGCAGTTTACCAAAGAAGAAAGTGATGAAGATTAGTTTGCAAAATGTAGGCAAACGTTATAACAGGGAGTGGATCTTCCGCAATTGCAGCTATGAATTTATTTTTGGAAAAAGATACGCCATCACCGGGCCGAACGGGTCGGGTAAATCCACGCTATTACAGGTAATCGCAGGAGCGATTCAGCATAATGAAGGAAATATTGAATACTTTGATACAGGATCCGGTATCAAAGATCCTGTATCCGGCATGAGTTGCTACCAACACATTTCCATTGCCGCTCCCTATTTAGAATTAATAGAAGAAATGACGGCTAAAGAAATGCTGGAGTTCCATTCAAAATTCAAACCCCTCATCGGCACAGTTTCCATTGCAGGCATACTGCAAATTGTTGGGTTGGAAAATGCAACAAACAAACAGCTTCGCTATTTCAGCAGCGGCATGAAGCAAAGGTTAAAGCTGGCGCAGGCATTTTTCAGCAATACCTCCGTGCTTTTACTGGATGAACCCGCAACCAATCTTGATACAGATGGTATTGCACTATATCATGACCTGATCCGGAATTACGCAAAAGACAAACTGGTAATTGTAAGCAGCAATGATAAACAGGAATATGATTTTTGCGAGGAGGTCATCGAGATTGGAAGATATAAAGCGCTTACCTGAGATAATATCCTAATCCCAGTGATATAACACTGTTTTTTGTGTCCGATTCATAATCACCAAATTCATTGCCGGAAGTATTACCGGCATATTTCCTTAAAACTCTTGAACCAAGACCCCTGCCGTAGTTTACATACAGCATATATTTTTTGTAGACAAATGAGCCCTTAAAATTCAGCCCCCACTCGAAAGGACTAAAATTGGTTTGATTAAAAACGGTTGCTTTTTTATTTGAGAATTTAACTTTCCGGCTGATATCACCTTTGTTGCCGAACCAATTAAAAGACCCTGTTTCTTTTCCAGACAACCCAAAAGCGACATATGGGCCAATACCTAATTTCACACCTGACTTCCTGCCGGTATTTATTTTATATGATACAGCTATATCTCCTTCAAGGTAATTAAGCCTGTATGTTCTCACATCGTAATGATCCTGGGGCGTTGTTTTAGAAGTATAATCCACGTAATTCCCTTTTTGCGTAAAAAGTAAATTTGAATTTAGCTTCAATGATCCTATGATCGTTTTTTCTGCAAATATTCCAACTTGCAGTCCATTTATACTTTTACTTTCTCGAATATTATTTGACCCATCATAAATACCCGTGGAGTTGTTATACCCGGCTTTTACTCCAAGGCGCATTTGTGCATTTGAATAAAAACAAAGAAATATAAAGCAGAATAAAAAACAACACTTCTTCATGCGTTTCTTTTTACTGATGACAACAGAAGATAGTTTTTTGCTGCATGATATTAATAATAAAAGCAACATGATTTATACGGGGAGGCGATCCGGATCAGAAATATAAATGACCCATTGACAAAGTTCGGGGCTTTACCAATCTTCTATCTTTTGCTAGCTATAAGTAAATTAAGGTCTGTATACTTCAGGTCAAACCTTTCACTCAAATAAAAATTGGTAAGGCTGCCTTTGAATAAATAGATCCCGCTGCGGATATTTATCTTATGCCAAACGATATTATCAATGCCGCCGTCTTCCGCGGTTTCCAGCAAAAGGGGCATCAGCACATTACTTATAGCCTGGGAAGCAGTACGGGCAAAACCGCTGGGTATATTGGGCACACAGTAATGTATCACGTCATACTTGATGAACACGGGTTTTTCATGTGTTGTAGCAACACTGGTCTCAAAGCAGCCGCCATGATCAATACTCACATCAACAATAACACTGCCGGGGCGCATGCTGCTAACCGTCTCTTCTGTTACCACAATGGGTGTTCTGCCGCCGGCGCCACTTAGTGCACCAACCGCAACGTCGCAGGTCTTTAATTGCTTTGATAATATCTTGGGTTCAATAACAGATGTCCACAACCTAACGCCGATATTATTCTGCAAACGCTTCAGGCGGTAAATGCTGTTATCAAAAACTTTCACGCTGGCACCCATTGCAAGCGCAGTTCTTGCAGCATATTCACCAACAATACCTGCACCAATGATGATAACTTTTGTGGGCGGTATGCCACTGATACCACCTACCAAAACGCCTTTTCCATTATTGGTCTTACTTAAATACTGCCCGGCGATCAGCATTACTGCGCTTCCTGCTATCTCACTCATGCTGCGAACGATAGGGTTATGGCCGCTGTCATCCTTTAAATTCTCAAAGCTCAGGGCCGTTATCTTCTTATCCATCATCTTCTGCAGGATCTCACGCTTCATTGCAGCTAAGTGTATGGGCGATATGATGTATTGGTTCGGCTTAAGCAATTCACACTCTGCTTCACTTACCGGCGCACTTTTTACCAGTATATCACATTCAAAAACCTCTTTCCTGTCGTAGGCTATTTTTGCACCTGCATCACTGTAGTCCTTATCCTTATAACTGGCGCCATTTCCTGCCCCTGTTTCCATCACTACCCTATGCCCGTTGGCAACCATTACACCAACTGCTTCCGGCGTAAGTGCGATGCGGTTTTCACTAAAAGAATTTTCTTTTGGGATGCCAAGCAACAGGTCGGTGCCTTTTGGTTTTATGTCCAGCGTCTCTTCCAGTGTTTCATAACTAAATGAAGAAGATACAAAAGGTTTCGATGTTGCCATAAATTGTTCGTTGAAGGGCTACAAATTACAAATTAATTTGCAGCTTTCTGGTATTGGGACCAATTGAAGTAATGGTAACCTGGAGGGTATCATCCGGGAAAATGCCCGGAGCTTTCTCAGGCCATTCCACAAAGCAGGTATTACCCGAGTAAAGGCAATCCTCAACCCCCGCATTAATAGCCTCATTCTCATCTTTTATACGGTACAGGTCCATATGATAAACTGTTTGCCCACCGGCAGTTCTATATTGATTGATGATAGAAAAGGTAGGACTGGAAATAGTATCCTTTATATCCATCGCTTCGCACAAGGCGTGTATAAAAGTTGTTTTACCCGAGCCCATTTCGCCATGAAAGGCAAAGACCTTATAGCCCGCCGAAGCAGACAAAAACTTTTCTGCCGCACCGGGTATCTCTTCCAGGCTGAAATTTAACTCCATGTTGCAAAGATATTTTCCTTCATTAGTAATCGGCTAAGTATTGCAAAGAATAATTTTGTGCTATGGAAAAAGTTGAATGGAAGGTAGAAGGCATGGATTGCAGCAATTGTGCACTTACCATTGGCCGCTACCTGAAAAAAGAAGGACAAAAAGATGTAAAGGTCAATTTTATAGGTGGCGATGTGAGTTTTGAAATGGATGGAAACCGGTCAAAAGAACAGCTTGCCAAAGGAATAGAGGATCTGGGCTACAACGTACAAAACGAGAAACAAGGAACAAATAACCAGAAACGGGTAACGCTTTTCTCCAATCATCTCCAGCGCTTTCTCTTTTGCCTGCCCTTCACCCTGGTTTTAATGCTGCACATGCTGCCCTGGCATATCCATTTTTTGATGAACCCATGGATACAGCTTGCCATTTGTATCCCCGTTTACCTGGTAGGTATGGGTTATTTCGGCGTTAGCGCTGTTAAAAGCTTACGCCGCGGCATACCCAACATGAATGTATTGATCGCCCTTGGCGCCACCGCAGCATTTATATACAGCCTTATCGGCAGCATCGGAAATTTTGGGCCGGATTATATTTTTTATGAAACAACGGCAACGATCATTACCCTTGTTTTTCTTGGTGAGTGGGTAGAGCACAGGTCTGTTACAACTACACAAAAAGAATTAAATAAGCTTGCGGGCAAGCAAAAGGTAATGGCCAATATGATCGTTTTTGATGAACATCATAAAGAAGTGATCTATGCGGTAGAAAATACAACACTGCACGTTGGCGATCTTGTTTTGATAAAGGCCGGTGAGCAGGTTCCTATGGACTGCAAAATATTATGGGGTGATATTCATGTAAATGAATCGCTGTTAACGGGAGAAAGTAAACCCGTGCATAAAGAAAAGAAAGATGCACTCATCGGCGGAAGCCTGGTAACAGACGGAACTGTAAAAGCACAGGTAACTGCAATTGGCAAAGACACTGTACTTAGTAATATTTTAACGCTGGTGAAACAGGCTCAGGGGGAAAAACCTCCAATACAACAATTGGCAGATAAGATAAGCGCCGTTTTTGTTCCTGCGGTGATAGGCATTGCATTGCTTACTTTCTTACTCAATTATTTTGCATTTGATATTGATGGCACCAATTCTTTAATGAGAAGTATTGCGGTATTGGTCATAAGCTGTCCATGTGCAATGGGACTTGCAACACCCGCTGCCATTGCTGTTGGGCTGGGCCGTGCTGCCAAAAGCGGGATCCTCTTCCGCAATGCAAAAAGCCTGGAGTTATTTAAAAGTATCAAAACAGTTGTTTTTGATAAAACAGGAACATTAACAAAAGGCAATTTTAAGGTTACCGGTTTCAGGTCTTTGTTATTGCCGGAAGAAGAATTTAAACGGGTTATTTTTTCCCTGGAAAAATATTCAAATCATCCCATTGCAAAAACGATCACTGTTGATTGGAAAACCGGTAATGCAATTCAATGGAAAAAAATTGAAGAAATAAAAGGCCTGGGCATGAAGGCGGAAGACGGTTCAGGAAATAGCTGGCAACTCGGCTCTTATAAAATCGCTGCCGCACAAACTGCTGATAATACACATACGGCTTATCTGTTGCAAAATGAAAAACTTGCGGGCTGGCTTGATATGGAAGATGAAATAAGAACAGAAGCAAAAGAGGTTATCAGCTACCTGCATTCAAAAAATATTCAAACCATTTTATTAAGCGGTGATAGCCTGGAAAGGACTAAAAAAGTTGCGGAGAATTTGGGCATTGATAGGGTTTATGCGGAAAAAACACCTGGAGAAAAACTGCAGATCATTGAGCAATTGAATAAAGAAGCGCCTGTTGCCATGGTAGGCGATGGCATTAATGATGCCCCGGCATTGGCAAAAGCTACTATCGGCATATCCATGAGTGAGGCCACGCAATTAGCAGTACAAACCGCACAGGTGGTTTTAATGAACAAAGGTATCCGGCATTTACCGCTGGCACTGGGACTGGGTAAATATACATTTATCACCATCAAGGGAAATCTTTTCTGGGCCTTTATTTATAATGTTTTTGCCATACCTGTTGCGGCCGTTGGTTTATTACACCCGGGTATCGCCGCCCTGGCAATGGGTTTTAGTGATGTGGTGCTGGCCGCTAATTCTATAAGGCTTAAGTACAGGAAAGTGGTTTAATTTCAATGCACAATTTACCGGGTTGAGTACTCATGAGATTTTAAAAGAATATTGGGGTTATGATGTTTTCCGGCCGATGCAGGAAGATATCATCAATGCTGTACTGGAAGGAAAAGATACACTGGCTTTACTTCCTACGGGAGGAGGTAAGTCTGTTTGTTTCCAGGTACCTGCTTTGGCAAAGGAAGGCTTATGTTTGGTGGTTAGCCCGTTAATTGCATTGATGAAGGACCAGGTGGAAAATTTAAAACAAAAGGGTATCCCTTCTTTAGCCATTTATTCCGGCATGAGCTTCCTGGAAGTAAAAAAAACATTACAGAACGCCGCTTATGGTAATTATAAATTCCTCTATGTATCTCCTGAGCGTTTGGAAACAAATTTATTTTTAGAATACCTGCCGGCAATGAATATTAATTTATTGGCGGTAGATGAGGCCCATTGCATTTCACAATGGGGTTACGATTTCAGGCCGCCTTATATGCGTATTGCAAACCTGCGGGAACAGTTGCCCAATGTTCCGGTACTGGCACTTACCGCTTCTGCAACAAAACCTGTGCAGGATGATATTTGTGATAAGCTGCTCTTTTCTAAAAAACAGGAAAGATTTCTCCAGTCATTTGAAAGGCCCAATCTTTCTTACAGTGTGTTTAACATTGCTTCCAAGCAAAATAAGCTTTTAGAAATATTAAGAAATGTTCCCGGCACTGCCATCGTTTATTGCAAAAGCAGGAAGCATACCAAAGAGATCGCTGACCTCCTGTTGATGAATAAGATCAACGCGGATCATTACCATGCCGGGTTGAATAACGAAGAAAGGAATAAAAAACAGGAGAACTGGATAAGCAATAAAACAAGGGTGATCGTCTCCACCAATGCATTTGGAATGGGTATTGACAAAGCAGATGTAAGAGCAGTTGTACATTATGATGTACCCGACTGCATGGAGAATTATTACCAGGAAGCGGGAAGGGCAGGCAGGGATGGAAAAAGAGCCTATGCTGTATTGTTGTATAGCAATAAAGAGATAGAATCCCTGCAGCAGCAAAGTGATATCCGTTTCCCGGGGGAAGAAGAAATAAAAGCTATCTATATTGCCCTGATGAATCATTTGCAGGTTGCTGCCGGTACCGGTGCAGGTATTTCCTTTGATTTTGATATAGCCGCTTTTACCACTGCTTTTAAATTAAGCATACTTACCGCTTCATATGCTATCAAGGCACTGGAGCAGGAGGGTATTATAAGTTATAATGAAGTTTTTTTTAAACCATCGACCATCGTCTTCACTACCACCAAAGAAGAACTGAACGATTTTGAAAAACAATACCCGGGTTTGGAACCTGTTATTAAAGGATTACTCCGGTCTTACGAAGGCATCTTCGACTTCCCGGCAATTATTTATGAAAGCCGGCTGGCAAAGTTCCTGGATATAGATCCTCCTGATTTAAAAAATGAACTCAAAAAATTAAATGAACTTGGGATCATCAGTTATGATATTCAAAAAGATAAACCGCAGCTAACACTTTTGCAAAACAGGATGTATACAGATAGCTATATGATCGACACGGCCAATTATTTAAAACGCAAACAAAACTTTGAAGAACGGGTAAGGGCAATGATAGAATATATAAACAAAACTACCGGCTGCCGCAGCCGGCACATTGCTCATTACTTTACCGATGGAAAACTAAATGCCTGCGGGATCTGTGATAACTGCATTAACGAAAAAGCCCTCTACATTTCTACAGAGGAGTTTAATAAGATAGCTGACCAGGTTTTGCGCCTTGCAAAAGAAACACCGGCATCAGCCGAAGAGATCCTGGTTAGGTTAAAAGGGATCAAAAAAGAAAAGCTGTGGAAAGTAATAGATTACCTGCAGGCAGAAAAAAAGATCCGGTCGGACAAGGAAGGAAAACTTACGATTATATGATAACCGGGAGGTCTAAAAAATAAAAAAGGGACCAAGATAGAAATCTAGTCCCGCTTTAAAATCCAATATCCTATGAAAAACCGAAACGAAGATAACGGTGTTTTTATGATTATGCAACATTTTGACCAAGTATTTTTCAGGAAAACTTAAAAAAAGGATGTGTACAAAATACAATTCACTATTAAAAGTTAAATGCTTAAGATACTGTTGATCAATTATTTACGAGGTGACATGTTTAACTTTCCGTTCTTTTATTTCTGATTTTTTAAGGGCCAAAAAAGTTCTTTTAATAAATGACCCGGGTCAGCTTGAGAACTGTATCAAACCCTTCTAAGGGCACTTCCAGGGGTTTAAAACCAACCACTGGTTTTTTTCCTGCTCCTGCCACCCAACCCCAGGGCGCCAAGTAATGAGCGGACTATTGTATTACCTGCCGTACGGGCCATGCTTTTTACGATCGTGTTATTGGCGACCTTCTCAAGGGTTGAGGGTGGTTCTTTTACGGCTTTCTTATCTTTTATAGCTTCCTGTGTTTTTTCTGCAGCCTCCTGCAATTTGGCCGTTAATATCTCATAAGCACTTTCACTGTCCATTGGCTTATTGTATTTGGCCACCAGTTTGGATCCGCCGGTCAGATCAGCAATTTCAGCCTCAGTTAAAATATCCATACGGCTGCGTGGAGCACAAAGCATGGTATGTGCAAGAGGCGTTGGAATTCCTTTTTCATTCAGCATGGTAATAAAAGCTTCCCCAATTCCCAACTGCGTTATCAGGTCTTCGGTTTTATAATATTCGGTTTCAGGATAGTTCTCGGCAGTTTGCTTAATTACTTTCCTGTCTGCTGCAGTAAAGGCACGTAAAGCGTGCTGCACTTTTAAACCAAGCTGGGCAAGTACGCTTGCAGGTACATCCATTGGGTTTTGCGTACAAAAGAAAACGCCAATACCTTTTGAACGGATGAGTTTAACGATGGTCTCGATCTGTTGTAACAATGCAGAACTTGCTTCCTGGAAGATAAGATGCGCCTCATCAATAAAGATCACCAGTTTTGGTTTATCCATGTCTCCTTCTTCCGGGCAGCTTGCATAAAGTTCTGCAAGCATTTGCAGCATGAACGTAGAAAATAATTTTGGTTTATCCTGCAGGTCAGTGACCCTTAAAATATTTATCATTCCCCTCCCATCATCACTTACCCTCATCAGGTCATCCACCTCAAAGCTTTTTTCGCCAAAGAAAATATCAGCGCCCTGTTGCTGTAGTTCTATCACTTTACGCAAAATGGTTCCGGTTGAAGTAGTGGATATCTTGCCATAGGTCTTTTCCAGTTCGGCTTTGCCTTCATCTCCTACATATTGCAATACTTTTATAAAATCTTTAAGATCCAGTAATGGTAGCTGCGTATCGTCACAATATTTAAAGATCATCGCCACTACCCCGCCCTGAATATCATTCAATTCAAGGATCTTACTCAATAACACCGGACCAAACTCACTTACTGTTGCCCTCAGGTGAATTCCTTTCTCCCCCGTTAATGTCATTAACTCTGCCGGAAATAAGGCCGGCTTGTATTCCATATTAAGCTTTTGGTAACGGTCTTTTACTTTATCATTTTCAGCTCCCATTGCTGCAATACCACTCAGGTCACCTTTTATATCCATCAGTAAAACAGGCACGCTGGCATCACTTAAAAATTCACTGATGACCTGTAAGGTCTTTGTTTTTCCGGTGCCCGTAGCACCGGCGATCAATCCATGGCGGTTCATTGTTTTAAGGGGCAGAAAGATGCCTGCTTCCGCCACCACTTCGCCATCAAATATTGCTGATCCTATCTTTGCTGACTCTCCTTTAAATGCATAACCGGTTTTTATGGCCTGGATAAATGCTTCTTTATTTGGCATGTAATAATTTTAAGGAAAGGTACAATCTTAGCTGAAAATGAATAAGAAGATTTTAACGTGTTGTGCTATTGAAAAGTCTTAATTTATTAGACCTCAATATCAGTGAGCATTTCAACATTTTTCAACTTGCGGTTGGTGGGACACCAACCGTGGCCATCGCCGTGGCCGGTGTCCCACCGGCCACTATTATCACTAAATATAATTTCAATGGCACAACACGTAATATTTTAGCATTTTTGACAGTAAGTTTGTAAAAATGAAAAGATCCCTGTTTGTTTTTTTCTTAGCCATGCTAATATTTTTTACCAGTTCCTTCTTTGAGGAAAGTATTGAAATAAAAAACAAGGCCGACCTGGGTAAAAAATTATTTTCTGAAAAGATATTATCCCGTGATTCTTCCGTAAGCTGTGCAAGCTGCCACAAGCCGCAATACGCTTTTTCTGATACAATGGCTTTTAGTATTGGCATTGAAGGAAAGTTAACAAAGCGGAATACCCCCTCTGTTTTAAACATGAAGAACCGACCTTATTATTTCTGGGACGGCAGGGCAGCATCGCTGGAAGAACAATGCCTGATGCCCATACAAAACCCGGATGAGATGGGATTGCCTGTTGAAGAAGCAGTGAAACGCTTAAATGCATCTGCTGAATATAAGCTGCTCTTCCAAAGAATATTCAGGCAAAAGCCGGATGCAAAAAACCTGGCGGCAGCTTTTTCAGCCTATGAGCAAACACTGGAAACGATTGACAGTAAATTTGACGACTGGAGTAATAATCTTAAAAGATTAACAGCTCCCGAAGAAAGAGGCCGGCAATTATTCATTGGCAGCAAGGCCAAATGTTTCGATTGTCATTCTATGGAAGATTTTACCGATGACAGTTTCAAAAATATAGGTTTGTACAACGGCAGCTCTTTAAATGATGCAGGACTTTATGCCATCACCCGCAAAGAAACCGATCTTGGCAAATTTAAAACACCGGGATTGCGTAATGTGGCTGTTACGGCCCCCTATATGCACAATGGCATGTTTAAAACACTGGAAGAAGTGATCGACTATTATAACGAACCCGGAAAATTTGTTCCCAATTCAATAAACAGGGATGCTGCGCTAAAACCTTCTCTCGGCTTAACAGAAGGAGAAAAGAAAGATCTTGTTGCATTCCTGAAAGCCTTGACTGATAAGGCTTTTCTAAAAAAATGAACTCGCCGGGACCTTGATGCCACAGGCAACAAATTTCCTTTAACAAAAAATTAGGCACTATATTCGCTTATTAGAAAATGAATTAATTTTATTTGCTATAAAACAAAATAATATGGAACCAGTAAAACCCAAAATATTATTATGCGAAGACGATACAAATCTTGGCATGGTACTGAAGAACTATTTAGAATTAAATGATTACGATGTAACACTGGAAAGAGATGGCAAGCTTGGCCTGGCTGCTTTCCAGCGTGAAAAATTTGACATTTGCCTGCTGGATGTTATGATGCCGAACATGGACGGATTTACACTGGCTGAAGAGATCAGGGATGTAAATCCCGATGTCCCCCTGTTTTTCCTGAGTGCCAAAACAATGAAGGATGACATTATCCAGGGCTATAAACTGGGCGCTGATGATTATATCACCAAGCCATTCGACAGTGAAGTATTGCTGCATAAAATAAAAGCGATACTAAAACGCAATGAAGAAATGCACCGTGAGGAAGTAAATGCCGAATTTGACCTTGGCAGGTACCATTTTAACCCGCGCCTAAGAGAATTGACCATCGACGGAAAAGTGCAAACACTTTCTCCAAAAGAAAATGAATTACTGAAAATGCTCAGTGAATATAAGAATGACCTGCTTAGCCGTGAGATCGCCCTGAAAAAAATATGGGGAAGTGATACTTATTTCAACGGCCGCAGTATGGATGTATACATTGCCAAGCTGCGTAAATATTTAAAAGAAGATTCTGCGCTTGAGATCGTGAATATCCATGGCAATGGATTCCGGCTGGTTGTTTCTGAATAAGATTTCTTTGCTAAATAATTATAAGCCCTGCATATTGCAGGGCTTTTTTATTTTACTGCCAGCATTAATTTGGCCCAGAAATTATTGTCAAAGGAAGAAGGCCCCAGTAACATATCTCCTGTATCATCGCCGTGCCTGATCACCACCAGGTCTTTGGATGGAATGACATATATTTTTTTATCTCCCTTGCCCAAGCCGGCGATCATATCTGCAGGTGCCGCAGCCGCAAGTGCCCCTGGAAATACAGTAGTGAATGTTGGCGCCATAAAAGAAGATTTCCCGTTCAGCCACCACAAATAACCATAAGCCAGGTTGTAAGACTGGGAAGTATTGGTCATAGCAGAAAAATAACTTTGGTCGGTCATAATGGTATTCCCATTCCATATACCCTTATTCAGGATCAATAATCCAAACCTCGCCATATCCCTGCTGTTGAGCCACAGCACATAATTGAACCAGGAATAATTTTTCATCCCGATCTTATCGGTGAGTTTGGTTTTTGTATAGGTATTATAATTGGTACCCGTAGCATTTGCGATCACATCCTCTACAAGGCGATAAGGCGCATTATAATAATACCAGAAAGAGCCTGCGTCTGCTTTATAACCAAGACACGAAGGCGTTACACAATCATCATCCGGCACATTATATTCCAACCCTGTTGTCATCGTAAGCTGGTGCTTTACGGTAATAAGGTTTTCTTTTGCCAGCGGCGCTGATGTCCACCCGTTTCCAAGGTAAGCGCTTACTTTATTGTTAATATTCAATTGTCCTTCCTGTTGGGCAATGCCCGCTAAAAAAGCGGTTACACTTTTTCCGGCAGAAGCAATATAATAAACAGTGTTCTTATTCCAGCCGTTCCAGTAATTCTCTGTTACGATACGGCCTTTGTATAAAATGATAAGGCCATAAGTATTTTTTGTTCCGGCATAAGTGATCGCTTCGTTCAATTTGGTTACATCCCAGCCCAAAGATTGTGGAGTTATAGTTTCCCAATCATCACTACCTGTCGGGGGAAAATACATAGTCGTTGGCGGAGGCGCTACCGGTACAGGAGAAGATCCATCTTTAGTGCAGGAAAAAAGAATGACAGATAATAAAGCAGTTGCAAAAAATAATTTCATAGTAATGATTGAACAAATCAGACGAAAAAGAAAAGCAGAAGTTTAACGTTTTCTGTTATTACTTAGTTTCCGTGAACAGCAGGTTATCGCTTCTTCCGCCCGCTGACCTTTTGCCCAAATGCTCATAAGCCTTTGCCGTAGCTTCTCTTCCCCTGGATGTGCGCTGAAGGAAACCTTCCTGTATCAAAAAAGGCTCGTACACTTCTTCCAGTGTTCCCACTTCCTCACCTACAGCAGTTGCAATGGTTGTGATACCTACCGGGCCGCCTTTAAATTTTTCGATGATGGTGGAAAGGATACGGTTATCCATTTCATCAAGCCCATGCTTATCTACATTCAGTGCTTTTAAAGAATGTTCTGTGATGCCCAGGTCAATTACACCATTACCGATCACCTGCGCAAAATCCCTTACCCTTCGTAACAAGCCATTGGCAATGCGTGGCGTACCCCGGCTTCTTCTTGATATCTCATCTGCAGCATCGCTGGTGATCTTTGTGCCCAGTATCTTTGATGAACGAAGGATTATATTTTTCAATGTAACCGAATCATAATATTCCAGTCTTGATTTTATACCAAAGCGTGATAATAAAGGGGCAGTGAGCAAACCGCTCCTGGTAGTGGCGCCGATCAAAGTAAAAGGATTCAGGTTTAACTGTACACTCCTTGCATTAGGGCCGCTGTCGATCATGATATCAATACGGTAATCTTCCATCGCTGCATATAAATATTCTTCCACTACTGTACTCAGGCGGTGTATCTCATCAATAAAAAGAACATCGTTGGTCTCGAGGTTGGTGAGCAAGCCGGCCAGGTCACCGGGTTTTTCGATCACAGGCCCGCTGGTTTCTTTTATGTTTACCCCCAATTCATTTGCAACGATCCTCGACAAGGTCGTTTTTCCCAACCCCGGTGGGCCATGAAATAAAATATGGTCAAGCGCTTCACCGCGTATTTTTGCCGCCTTAATAAAGATGGTGATATTCTCAATGATCTGGGCCTGGCCCGAAAAGTCATTGATAGCCGAAGGCCTTATGGTATTTTCAAATTCCTTATCAGCAGGATTCAAATACTCAGCTTCATTATTTAAATTTGGGTTGGTCATCAACATTTTTTTTCAATCCGATAGCTATCGGATTTGTAAAACTAATCATTAATCACTAAAAATTATTTTTATGAAAATAGGAATTATGGGCAGTGGTATCGTAGGGCGTGTATTGGCTGCGGCTTTTTTAAAAGAAGGAAATGAAGTGATGCTGGGAACAAGAAATATTAATAAAGAAGAAGTACAAAAATGGGCGGCAGCTAACCCGGATGCAAAACTTGGCGCATTTGATGCAACCGCAGAATTTGGAGAGATTATTGTGCTGGCAATAGGCGGCAGTGTTGCCGAAGACGCAATAAAACTGGCCGGCATCGAAAAATTTTCAGGCAAGATCGTTATCGACGCCACTAACCCTTTATCAGCCCAACCTCCTGTTAACGGGGTGTTGAGTTTTTTTACCGGCCCTGGTGAATCCCTTATGGAAAAGATCCAGGATATTTTGCCCGCTGCAAGGATAGTAAAAGCATTCAATAGCGTAGGTAATGCGCTTATGTATAAACCTGACTATAACGGCATTAAACCATCCATGTTCATTTGCGGTAATGATGAAGATGCAAAAAGAAGGGTGACAAAGATCCTTGATGCCTTTGGCTGGGAAACGGAAGATATGGGAAAAGCTGAAGCTGCCCGGGCAATAGAACCCCTGTGTATCCTATGGTGTATACCGGGCATCCTTCATAATCAATGGACACATGCTTTTAAGCTGTTAAAAAAATAAGACACAATAATGACATAGTGTACCTCTCACCCCATCATTTCACCATTAATCAAAACAGTAATTAATTTCACTATATTGGGAGGTATTTTTGGGCTTATGCGTAAAACAAATATAAGATATTGGTTATGCCAGATAACCGGCTGGGGCGTTTGGGGGCTGATCATACTATACTTCAATTTCGTAGTTTTTGGCGACAGGCTTAAAGAACAGGGTGGACAAAAAGAAAACCTGGTCAGTCTTGCCATTTTTTTAGCAGTAGGTATATTACTCACCCATATACTGAGGCTCATCATAAAAAAAACCAACTGGTTAAAATTCTCATTTAACAGGATCGCTTTAATGTTCATCATTTCTGTTGGCGTTACCGGTACAGTTTTATTCTATGGCGGTAATTTTATTGAATACAGGTCGGGATACTCATACGACAAGTACGTAATTAATAAGAGGTGGGAAAAAGCAAAAAAAATGGAAGATCAATATGGCCTTTCTACCCTGGCCTATTATGAGGACCCATCAATCGTTAAAGACAGCAGCATAAAGAAAGGGATTTCCGAGATAAGAAAAACTACCGGCTGGTACCGTAATAAAAAAGGCGAATGGATACATGAAGATAAAACAGATATCATTGGCATCTACTACAACCTTTTACTCATTGCCATCTGGATGCTCATCTATATTGTTTACCATTACGTGGAAAAGAACAGGAATGACCAGCTTGACCGGCTGAAGCTGGAATCAACCGTAAAAGCGCTGGAATTAAAAACGATCAAGTCGCACATTAATCCTCACTTTATTTTTAATTCTTTAAACAGTATTCGTGCCCTCGTAGATGAAAATCCAACAAGGGCCCGGAGAGCCATCACCGAACTAAGTAATATACTCCGGAGCAGCATGCAGGCAGAGAAATCTGAAACAGTAACATTGGAAAAAGAGCTGGACATTGTAAGGGATTACCTGGCACTTGAGCAAATGCGTTTTGAAGAAAGGCTGAAAATTGAAATGGTAATTGATAAGGACACACTGGGGCAGCAAGTACCGCCAATGATGCTGCAAACCCTGGTTGAGAATTCAATAAAACACGGAATAAGTAAACTTGTGAATGGAGGTGTTGTACGCATTATAGCCGATTTTAAAAATGATCACCTGCAGTTATCGGTTCAAAACACGGGGCAACTTAACGGAAATATGAACGGAGATGGTTTTGGGATCAAAAGCACGCAGGACAGGTTAAATTTAATGTACCAGGGTAAGGCTTTTTTTGAGATAAAGAACATTAATGGTAATATGGTAGAATCAAAGGTTTCTTTCCCGGTAATTGTATAAAATAAATTTTCAACTCAAAATTTTTAAAACTATGCAGAAGGCTGTCATAATTGACGATGAAAGGTTGGCAAGAAATGAATTAAAGAAATTGCTTTTGGATTTTCCCGAAATAGAAGTTGTTGGTGAAGCCGCCAATGCCGCTGAAGGATTGGAAAAGATCGAGAACCTTTCTCCTGATCTTATCTTTTTAGACATCCAGATGCCCGGCAAAACAGGCTTTGATATGCTGACAGAACTTGACAGCGCTCCGCACGTGATCTTTACTACAGCTTACGATGAATACGCATTAAAGGCATTTGAAGTAAATGCGCTTGATTATTTAATGAAGCCCGTTGAGCCGAAGCGCCTGGCTGATGCCATACAAAAACTGCAACTGGCCGATGAAAAAGAAATGGCTGCAACCATGGCTGGTATCAACCGCGGCATTTTAACCGAGGCCGACCAGGTATTTGTAAAAGATGGTGAGCGTTGCTGGTTCGTTAAGCTTGGCGAAGTACGCCTGTTTGAAAGCGTGGGCAATTATGCAAAGGTTTTCTTTGGAACATACAAGCCCCTTATCTTAAAATCACTTAATGCTTTGGAAGAAAGACTGGATGAAAAAGTTTTCTTCAGGGCCAACCGCAAACATATTGTCAACCTGCGTATGATCGAAAAGATCGAGCCCTATTTTAATGGTGGCCTTTTACTGGAGCTCCATGGCGGGGAAAAAGTAGAAGTAAGCAGGCGGCAGGCGGTTAAGTTTAAAGAGATGATGAGCCTTTAGTACAATTAAAAATTCAGCATTAAAAATTAATAATGAAGAAGATATTTTTAACAATTACAGCAGGCATATGGTGCCTGCTTTCTTTTGCCCAAAAAATTGATAAGATCATAAATGCTGCTGAGGTAGAGCGTATTGAAAAGATACTTTCTGCCGATGACATGCAGGGCAGGAAAACTTTTTCACCCGGCATTGACAAGGCCGCAGATTTTATTGCATCAGAGTTCGCAAAGAGCAAATTAAAATTCTTTGGCAACAACACCGGCTATTTCCAGGATATCGTTATGACAAAGGCAAAGACGGTGGAAATCAGCGGTACACTGGATGCTGAAGCGCTTAATGCAAATAATGTTGCGGCTAATACCACTTCAGCCAACCTGCATATTACTTCCCTGAATGATTATGAAGTGGTAAGGGTAAAAAAGGAAGATGATTTCAATAAAACCGTTTTTCCCTTATTTGATAAGGAAAAGAATTTTATAATATTGGTAGATACGGCCCATACCAGGCGCTTTAAAAGTATGCAGCGTTTTACCGGCAATGCAAAATTTGCATCTGCTGTTACACAGGTATTGATTTTAACTACGAATCTGAACCCTGCTTCCCTGCACCTGCATATAAAAAATGAATTGACAGAACAGCGGTTGAAAAATGTTGTTGGCGTTATTCCAGGTAAGTCAAAAAAGGCTGAATACGTGGTATTCAGCGCACACTATGATCATTTGGGTATTGGCAAACCAGATAAGAACCAGGACAGTATTTTCAATGGTGCCAATGATGATGCCGCCGGCACAACGGCAGTGATGATGCTTGCAAAATATTTCAGCGCTGCAAAGAACAATGAGCGCACCCTCATTTTTGTTGCCTTTACTGCTGAAGAGATCGGAGGCTATGGCAGTCGTTACTTCAGCAAACAGCTTGACCCTGATAAAGTAATGGCCCTGTTCAATATTGAAATGATCGGCACAGAAAGCAAGTGGGGTACCAACAGTGCCTACATCACCGGCTACGAAAAAAGTGACATGGGTAAAATATTACAGGCCAACCTGGCTGATTCCAAGTTTCATTTTGAGCCCGACCCTTATCCAAAACAAAATTTATTTTACCGCAGCGATAATGCCACGCTTGCTGCTTTGGGTGTGCCTGCACATACCATCTCCACTTCCAAAATGGAAGAAGCCCCAAACAACGAACCCAATTATCACAAGCAAAGTGATGAAATAGGAACGCTGGATATGAATAATATGGCAGAGATCATTAAAGCCATCGCTTTAAGCAGTAAGACCATTGTGAGTGGTAAGGATACGCCGACAAGAGTGGAGAAGCAGAAGTAATTATCAGGATTTGTTTTCTTTCCGCCATTGTTGGTCGCTGACCAACAATTATCTACGCTTTAATTAAAGTTCAGTAAACAGGAAAAAGTACAAGTGAGTGACACAACGATGCTGGGTATAGAAGTGCGGCTAAGTACAAAATAAAGTATTAATTCTTCTTTTAGGAGATTGTTTCGGTCGTGCCTTCCTCGCATTGACGTTACACCTTCACCGGCACACTGTGTACCGCAGCCGCCATTTCCTTTATAAGATTGGGATCTTTTTCTATGGCATTGCCCACAACAATAACGTCGGCGCCTGCTTTGCAATTGAGATAAGCTTTTTCGGGTTCAATAATGCCGCCTCCAATAATGAGGGGAACTTCAATAACAGCAGCAACCTTTGCGATCATGTCTTCACTAATGGCACGCTTTGCGCCGCTGCCTGCATCCATATAAATTAATTTCATGCCCAGCATTTCTCCGGCCATGGCTGTACAAACAGCTATTTCATTCTTATCAGCAGGTATTGGCGTTGCATTGGAGATATAAGAAACTGTAGTAGGCGCACCACCATCAATGACCATATAGCCTGTTGGTAAAATTTCCAGTCCGCTTTGTTTAACAACAGGTGCTGAAACAACATGTTGCCCGATGAGCAGGTCGGCATTACGGCCGCTTATCAGCGACAGGTATAATAAAGCATCAGCATATTTACTTACCTGGTTAGGACTTCCGGGAAAGAGAATAACAGGAATTGAACAATTGCGTTTTATAAATTGTACGCACTCATCTAAATAATTGGAGATGACAAGGCTGCCGCCAACAAGGAAATAATCTACTTTGGCACTCACTGCCATTTCGATCAATTGCTTCATATTATTATCGTTCACCTTATCGGGGTCGATCAATACTGCAAATGATTTTTTAGCCTGTCTTTTACGTTCTGCTAATGAATGGTAAATACTTTCAATCATCCCTCTCTGTTGGTTTCGTGCAAAAATGTATAAAAAAACGTTATTACCGAAATATTAGACTCAAATAAAACGTAATAGGCTGCAAATTCGTACATTTTATACTTAATTTTGACAAGATGACCGATATATCTGACGAGATAAAATTTAAAACAGCCCGTAGCGGCGGAAAAGGCGGCCAGAACGTGAACAAAGTTGAAACAATGGTTGAGGGTTACTGGCATATTGAAACCTCTGCATTATTTACAGATGAACAGAAAAAGACCCTGGCTGAAAAGCTGGTAAATAAGATAAATGCTGATGGGTTTTTGCTGGTTAAAAGCCAAACTGAGAGGTCGCAACTGGGCAATAAGCAGCAGGTAATAAAGAAAATGAATCTTTTAATAGCAAAAGCGCTTATTAAACCCAAACCCAGGAAAGCAACCAAACCCCGCAAAGAAGCAAAAGAAAAAAGACTCGAGGTAAAAAAGAAAGTAGGCAAGCTAAAGGATTTCCGGAAAAAAGTTAGTCGTGATATTTGGTAAACGTATTTTTTATGAAAAACAGATTGCTCCTGCTCCCTATTTTTCTTGCAATTGCTTTTACGAACAGCAGCTACCAAAGAACATATATAGCAAAGGAAAAGACGGGTACGTTAAAGATCACTTTTATAAATACCGTTAAAGGAAGCCCGCTTCAATTAAATGAGGCCAGTTACACAAATCCCTTTGCTGAACAATATACCGTTTCCAGATTTAAATATTATATCAGCAATATTGCTGTTGCTTTCCCGGATGGGGTTTTAACAGAAAAAGAGAGTTATCATTTAATTGATGAAAGCAGGCCTGAATCATTAAGTTTTAGTTTTTATGCAAACGTAAATACTTATCATTCTCTTTTGTTCATGTTGGGTGTAGATAGCATAAAGAATGTTAGTGGTGCACAAACTGGAGCACTGGATCCTTTGAACGATATGTTCTGGACCTGGAACACGGGTTATGTTATGGCAAAGATGGAAGGCAACTCACCGCAATCAACGATAGTTAATAATAAAGTTGAATTTCATATTGGTGGTTTTTCAGGAGCCGATAACGTTTTAAAAAAACTAAAACTTAATTTTCCTGCCGGCCAGGCGCTGGAAATAAGAGAAGGCAAAACCAGTGAAATAGTAATTGAAGCGGATCTTGATAAGTGGTGGCAGTATCCAAATGATCTTAAAATAGCCAATAATGCGCTTTGCACCACACCGGGGCCATTGGCAAAAAAATTTGCTGACAATTACAGCAAGATGTTTAGCATTAAGAATATCACAAATAATCAAAATTGAAGCTGAGGATTATCATATTATTGTGTTCATGTGTGTTGGTCTTTGTTTTTTTACTGGGAGCCGGCAAAAGATCATCTGCCCCTCTTTATGGCCCTGATTATCTTGAATTCAAAATTCCCGAAGGCTGGCCAAAGCCCCCAACCAATATATTTACCAATAACCGTCTTACCGAACAGGGGTTCCAGTTGGGTAAAAAGTTATTTTATGATGGCAGGCTGAGCAAGGATGGTAATTTCCCATGCGCCAGTTGCCACCAGCAGTTTGGCGCATTTGCCACTTATGATCATGATTTCAGCCATGGTTTTAATAATACGCTTACTACACGCAATGCGCCTGCCCTATTCAACCTTGCATGGATGACCAAATATCATTGGGATGGCGGGATAAATCATATTGAAGTGCAGCCACTGGCGCCCTTAACGGCCCAAAATGAAATGGGAGAAAAAATTGACAGCATTTTGCGCAAGCTGAAAAAAGATCCGGACTATCCAAAGCTTTTTAAAGCGGCGTTCGGCACACCCGAGATCAACAGCCAACGCATGTTGAAGGCGCTGGCACAATTCACCGGGTCCATTGTTTCCTCCAATTCAAAATACGATAAAGTGCAAAGAGGTGAAGTTAGTTTTACGCCTAATGAGCAAAAGGGTTATACGTTGTTTAAAGCAAAATGTGCAGCCTGTCATAAAGAACCGCTGTTCACAGATAATTCATTCAGGAATAACGGGATGGCCGTTAATACTTTTTTAAATGATTATGGAAGAATGCGCATCACCAACAATAAAAAAGATTCCTTGAAATTTAAAGTGCCCAGCCTGCGTAATATCGTGCTTACCTTTCCCTACATGCATGATGGCCGGTTTTATTCCCTGGGTTCAGCGATCGATCACTACCGCACCGGTATTGTAACTACCCAACCTACGCTGGATAGTTTACTGCTGAACAGGATCGCCATTACTAATTATGAAAAAAATGACCTGATCTATTTTCTACATACACTTACGGATACAACAATGACCCGTAACCCACGATTCGCTCAATAAATAAAATTATTTCTGCCCCTTCGACCTTAATGTGATCAATATTTGTTTTTGCTTCTCCAGTTCTTTTTGCTGGTCTTCCTGGTCTTTGATATTCTGTTCTATTTCATTCTCCAGTTTTTTCTTTTTCTTTTGAAGATCCTCCGCATCAGAGATCAAACCCGTTGCTTTTTTTTCATTTTTCTTCACTACGTCTTCCTGCTCTATTACCTGTTGTGCAAGGTCATAAACGGCTACAGCATTACGCAGGTTATCCAGGTATGTTTTTGCGTTGCGCATGATACCTGCATCTGATTTTTCGGTAACAAACTCATCAAACCCTTTGGATATCATCATGGTCACCACGGAAAGCTCTTTTTCCTTTTTACTCTTTCTATCCACTGAAAAGTAAAGGTCATAGGCATCATTGCCCAACGCTGGTAATTTTACGCCTTTATAAACAGTAAAGCCTTTACTGTCTTTCCCTTTGTAACCCATTTTTTCCAGTGTATCCTGGATCGCTTTACCAGTAACGGTTTCGGAGAAAGGGAGCTCATTGATGATTGCTTCCCTGCTTATTTTTTGGTACTCTACGCTGTTAATGCGTGACTGCGCATTTGTTGCTGTGTAGAAAACAAGGGAAAAAATCAAGACTAATAAATATTTCATGGCTTATTCTTTAGGTCAAAGATAGATTTTGTTAACAGACCATTGCCCGATAATTTGAAAGATAAATTAAAATTATAAAGGTAAATTTGAACCTAAATTAAAAATATAGTTGAGCGGCATCAAAAAATTAGCGGGTCAGACTTTATGGTATGGCATACCAACCATTGCCAGCCGCTTCCTCGGTTATTTGATGAATATGGCATTGCCGTTCTTTGTTGCATTGCCCGAGAAGACGGCCGACCTGGTACAGGTTTACACCATCATCCCGTTTTTAAATGTATTGTACGCTTATGGTTTGGAAACCGCCTATTTTCGTTTTTCCCAAACCCACGATAAAGAAAAACTGTACAATACGCTTTCGCTTTCTCTTTTATTCAGCAGCATATTTTTCACCATCATTTTATTGCTTTGCAAAGATTCGCTTGTTATTGCCGCTGACCTTAACAACCACCCTGACTATATAATCTGGATGGCTGCAATTATCGCCATCGATAATTTAAACACTTTACCCTTTGCCAGGCTGCGGCAGGAGAACCGGCCCAAGCGATATGCTTTTGCAAGGCTGGCAGGTATATTAATAAATGTTTTTGTTGTAATTCTTTTCATCGGTATCATCCCCGGGATATTAAAGTCGAACCCCGATAGTTTCCTGCGCCACATTTACAATAAGGATATGGGGATAGGCTATTACCTGCTTGGCAACCTTTGCGGAAGTTTATTCACTTTACTGGTACTTTTCAAAGAGATCAAACAGGTACGTTTTCAATTCGACACAGCTTTATGGAAACAGGTGATGCGTTACAGCGCCCCGCTGATCATCGTAGGATTGGGCGGAATGATCAATGATGTACTCAGCCGCCTGATCTACAGGCACGTGGTGGACCTGCCGCAACAACAGGCCGATCATGAACTGGGCATATTTGCCAATATCTTCCGCATAGCATTGCTCATCACTATCATGATACAGGCATTTCGCATGGCAGCAGAGCCTTTTTTCTTTAATAAGAGTAAGGATGAGAATGCCCAAAAGGTCTATGCACGTGTGATGAAATTCTTTGTGATCGCCTGCTGTTTTATGTTCTTATTCATCGGGTTATTTTTAGATGCTTTCCGCTGGATATTCATAACCTTCGCAAACCCGCGCTGGGCCGAAGGTATGGAGGTGGTTCCTTTACTTGCCCTGGGTAATATTTTCCTAGGTATCTATTACAACCTTAGTGTTTGGTATAAGCTCATGCATAAAAATATGTATGGTGCTGCCATTACAATTATCGGTGCTGCCATTACTATTGGGTTGAACATCTTACTCATTCCAAGATTACATTATACCGGTGCCGCTATCGCTACTTTTAGCTGTTATCTATTTATGATGCTGTGCAGTTATTTATTGGGCCAGAAATTTTATCCCGTGCCTTATGCCGTAAAAAAACTGGTTGCTTACCTCACCATGGTTGTGCTCATCTATTTACTCCACCTTGGACTTGTAAAATTTATTTCCCAGTCCTTACTCTTTTCTTTAAGTGCAGGAATGTTGCTGTTCATTTTCTTTACCTGGTTTGTTGCTAAAATTGAGGCCAAAGAACTGGCAAAGCTCCCGGTAATTGGAAAGTATTTTAAAGTGAAGGGCGTTTAATATTTTTTTGCCAACTCGTAAATGATCTTTTTATCCGCTTCGTTAATTACAGCTATACTATCCTTTTGTACAAAATGTAATTTGAAAGCCTTGATGGCTGCAATGGAGTCTCGGGTGTCGTAACCAATGATGCGTAAGGATTGCATAGCATTAAAATTTTCCGGCACTTTTACATTAAGCGTATCGTACCAGTTACCAAAACCATTTTGTGCCAGTTGCTGCCAGGGAAAGAACCTGTTGGGATCCACTTTCCGGGTAGGAGCAATGTCTGAATGGCCGATAAAATTTGCCGTGGGAATATTATGATTTTTTTTCAATGCCTTTAAGACCACCAACAGGTTATTTATCTGTGCCTCTGTAAATGGCTCAAAGCCATTATTGTCCAGCTCAATACCTACCGAGGAAGAATTTATATCCGTTACATTACCCCATTTACTATTACCTGCATGCCATGCCCTGAGGTAATCATGTAACATGTGCTGAACAGTCCCATCCCTGCATATTACATAATGGGCACTTACCTGTGTACGGGTTAAGGTAAAAGTATTTAGTGTTTGTTCGCAACTGTTTTGTGCGGTATGGTGTATGATAACAAAGTTTGGCTTACGCATTCCAAAATTGGTAGTGCCCACCCAGGAAGCGGCTGCATTGGTGCTGTCAATATTGGCAGGCTGTTTTTTTAGCTCATTGGCAAAAGCCTTTGCCTGTTTTTTATAGCTCTTATTGGTAGCTGCATATTTATTATTACTGCAACTGTTGTTTAATGCTAAAAAAGTAAAAAGAGAGATGATCAGTATATATCGCATGGCTTATTTTGAGAGCCGAAAGTTAGTAAAAAATAAGCCTCTTCTTCTCCTTCATTCTTTTTATCTTTCCGGTTCAAGATCTTCTTATGAAAAAATATGTATTAACAATTCTGCTCCTTTTTATAATCACTACAATTTTTGCCCAGCAAAAACCGGCTTATGTGCTGTATAATGCAAAGGGCAAAAAAGTTTCCTATAAAAAAATGATAAAGCAGCTTGCTAAAAAAGATATCGTGTTGTTTGGAGAGTTTCATAACAATGCCATTTCCCACTGGCTGGAATTATCAGTGGCAAAAGACCTTAGCGAAAAGCGGGAACTTGTCTTTGGAGCCGAAATGTTTGAAGCAGATAACCAGCAGGCATTAAATGATTACCTCTCGGGCAGGATCAGTGCAAAAGGCCTTGACTCCGCAGCAAGGTTATGGAGTAATTACAAAACGGATTATGCACCTATTGTAAATTTTGCAAAAGAAAAAAATGCCGCTTTTATTGCAACCAATATTCCACGCAGGTACGCTTCCATGGTCTCAAAAAAAGGCTTTGAATCTTTGGATACCTTGTCGGCTTTGGAAAAAACATGGATGGCGCCGCTACCGATGGAATATGATGCCCAGCTCCCCGGCTATGTGAAAATGCTGGACATGATGGCGGGGCATGGCAGTCCCAATATGCCCAAGGCACAGGCCAGCAAAGACGCTACCATGGCCTATTTTATCCTTAAGCATTTTAAACCGGGCTCCCTGTTCATACATTATAACGGCGCTTTTCATTCTGAGAATTATGATGGCATCAACTGGTATTTAAAAAGAAAAAGGCCTGATCTTGGTTATGCCACCATCACCACGGTTTCACAAAAAGACATAAAAAAATTACTTAATGAAAATAAAGGCAAGGCTGACTATATCATCTGCGTAGATGAGGATATGACGAACACGTATTGATCCCGTTTGTTAATCCTTTCGTAAATAACAGCCGGTAATTTTATTATTCACGATAAAAATTGCAGATTGCCGTAAGAACATTTATCCCAGGAATGAAATATTTATTTTCCCTTATTTTTTTATTATCATCAGTTGCCGTTTTCTCTCAAAATGGCAGTATGGCCGGTATGGCCGTTTCTCCACTGGCTGCTTATAGTACTGAATGGAATGACGTGAAATATAATGAATGCAATACTGCTGCCAATACCAGCTATATGACCAGTTCTGAAAAAAATGTTATCTATATACTTAACCTCATTCGCAGCAACCCGGTATTATTTGCAAATACAGTTCTAAAAAAATATCCTTCCGTATCCGGCAAGCAATACCTGGTAAATGATGCTTATTATTATAAATCGCTGGTTACTGATCTTACTAACATGGAACCGAAAGAAATACTAAAGCCGGATAATGCATGTTATATCAGTGCCGAATGTCATGCTTCCACATCCGGTGCTTCGGGTTATTTCGGGCATGAAAGAAAAACCAGGGATTGCAAAACAAAAAAACATTATTTCGGTGAGTGTTGCGATTACGGCAATTTTGATCCCCTGGAGATCGTTCTTTCACTCCTGATCGACAAAGATGTACCCTCTTTGGGCCATCGCTATATATGCCTGGGTGATTACACAAAGATCGGCGTATCCATAAAGCCACATAGTAAATACCGTACCAATACGGTACTGGACTTTTCCTATTAATTCCCTTTTTAGACAGCGCTTTATTGCGGGAAATAGTACCTTAAAATTATTTTTCTTCTTTAAAACATCTTTACCGGTCATTCGTCTCCTATAATATACATGGACAACGTTATGACCATACCATTGCAAATGGCTGCTGACCGTAATAAAAATATTAGCAACACGATCAAATCGATAAGCAACCGGTTGTTTGGTTTTATCAAGCAAAGGGTATCCAGTACGGAAGATGCCGAAGATATACTCCAGGAGGTTTTTTACCAGTTTGCCGGCAATACCGAACCTATAGAACAGGCCACAAGCTGGTTGTATAAGGTTGCCCGCAATAAAATAACCGATAACTACCGTAAACATAAACTTCCACTGGCTGATGATGTATTGAACAGCGCTGCAACCGAAGATGATAGTTTTGACTGGAAAGAAATGTTGCTGCCGGCCGATTCAACCCCGGAAACAGAATACATACGCAATATCTTCTGGGAAGAACTGCAGGAGGCGCTCGATGAATTACCCGCTGCACAACGGGAAGTATTCATTCAAAACGAAATTGATGGTATCCCATTTAAAGATATAGCCTTGCAAACAGGAGAAAGCGTGGCCACGCTTATCAGCAGGAAACGCTACGCCGTTCTGCACCTTAGGGAACGCCTGCGTGTGTTGAAAGATGAATTATTAAACTATTAAAATGAAAAAAATGAAAAATTCCAGGATGAAAAAAGGCGGGATATTCTTCCTGCTCTTTATTGTCGCAATACCTTTATTTGGCCTGCTGGTGATGAGCTTATGGAACGCTATTTTACCCGAGGTGATCGGCGTAAGGTCCATAACATTTTGGCAGGCGCTGGGTATTTTATTATTAAGTAAGATACTGTTCGGAGGTTTTGGCGGTGGAAAGCATAGCAGGCAACATGGCAGGGAGAAATGGATAGAAATGAAACAAAAATTTGCAGGCATGAATGCAGAAGAAAGAGAGAAATTTAAATCCGAGTGGAAGAACCGTTGCGGAAGCAGGTGGGGCAGTAGATATGACAGAGCAGATGACCTGCAAACGAAAGCACCGGAATAAAACACCAGGCCCCGGTTTATGCAAAACATACTTTACCCCAAAAACTTATTGTATGGAAATACTTGTCTTCAAAACGAATCTTACAGAACCCCATCATATCAGCAATGTGGAACCTTCATTGAATTTTCATCCCCGGATAATACAATGGAATGTTGATCTGCATGATTGTGATAATATCTTACGCATCGTAAGCAATAAGATCGAAGCCAGGGAAGTGCAGGAGCTTTTATCTAATGCCGGCTATTATTGCGAAGAACTGGAATGACCTCCATTTAAATCCCCCGGTAATATCATTGAAACAGGATTTTACTTTATCTTAGCCCCTTCAATGAAATAAAAATATAAAAAATGAAAACTTTTTTTTCTATCCTGGCCTTGTTATTTGTTACTTGCATTGCTTTCGCTCAAAATGGAGATTCACAATCATATGATGAATTAATGAAAAGATCCCGAAAGGCAAGGACCACAAGCATTATAATGGTTTCCACCGGGCCTGTAATTGCAGTAGGAGGAATAGGCACATTAATTTATGGCGTTTTACAAAATGAAATGGATGATGGTGAAGCTCAGTATGACCAAAACGGTAACTTTTTAGGATATGTTACAAAAAAGCATACCACCGAAATTGTTGTAGGCGCCGCAGCAACACTGGTTGGATTAGGAATAGCAATAAGCAGTATCGTTTTCAGCAATAAGGCAGATGACCTGAGGCGTGAAGCCAGGAGAGTGAAATTAAAGACATCAATGGATCGTATTAGTATTCCCGGGTTTCAAAACAGCATTGCCAATACAGGAACCACGCAGTATAAACTTTCACTGGTAATTCCTTTAGGCAGGTAGTAATTCAGCCCTGCTATATTTTTTACATTATTAAAGCCAACCTGCCGGGTTGGCTTTAACTTTATTTAAATGTTGCCTGTTTCTTTTGTTTAAGTCAAAACAGTGTTTACCTATTTCTCCTGTATTGACCTCCTGCTGCATATCACTTAGTTAATACCATTAGAGAAAATCCTCCAAACACTTTGACCGTAAGGTCTTTATTAATTTTATACAGCATTTTTCTAAACAGGTTAATTATCTTTCCCTTAAAACCCAATGTTTTATAATTAACTTCAAAAGTAGCAGGCGTATAAAACCAATCAATAACTTCTTCTCCTGCGTCTGTTAAAGTGGCCAAGGCTGTATCTTTCATAAAATAATGCAAGTGGCCTACGTTTTTACGTGCTTCTAAAGGATAGTTAGTATAAATAGCCAACATTGAAATATCTAAAGGAGTGTGATAAATCTTATAGGTTGCTTTCTTACTTGCCTTTTCAATAAAGCCCAGGTAATCATCTACGTGTTCAAACACGTCGATCATTAATAAAAGGTCAAATTTTTCTTCCTTGTAAAGCAGGTCTTCCTGGAAATAATTTAGTCTTTCTTTTTTTCTGGTAAGGCATAATTTAAATGCATCAGGGGCTATTTCATATCCTGAATATTCTACGGAGCTATCAGGCAATCTTTCATGCAGTTGATTAAGTATTTCGCCGGCACCACAACCAATCTCCACTACAGTTTTTGGTTGCAGCTTATTACGGGTCAACATTTTTAAAATCTGCGTTGCCTTCCATGCAGAATCCTCTGTATGCCAGGCAGGATTAAGGTCTAAATAATGGCTATTTTCTGCGCTATAATCTTTGGTAGAAATATGAACCATGCTTATTTAATTATGAATTATCCTGAAAAAGATTATACAATCAAAGTCCGGCTCCTGCATTTATTAGCATAGCTTACGGCATTTGCCCGTTACTTAAATTTTCATATTTTGACTGATTTTTATTTGTCTAAATCAGTTCAGTTTTAGAGCAAATGTTGAACGCCTTACATGTTTCTTCTATACTGCCCGCCAACTGCATACAGGGCATTGGTGATCTGGCCGAGTGAGCAAAACTTCACCGTTTCCATCAACTCAGCAAAAAGATTCTCGTTATTAATGGCTGCCTGTTGCAGGCGTTTCAGCATTTCTGCACTTTTATCTGCATGCCGTTTATGAAAGGCCTGCAATGTCTTTATCTGGAATTCTTTTTCTGCCGTGGTAGAGCGTATCACTTCGGTTGGCAAAATGGTAGGACTTCCTTTCTTATTCAAAAAAGTATTTACGCCAACAATGGGATATTCGCCGGTATGCTTTAATGTTTCATAGTACAGGCTTTCTTCCTGTATCTTATTACGCTGGTACATGCGTTCCATTGCACCCAGTACACCGCCTCTTTCTGTCAGGCGGTGAAATTCAGCCATCACAGCCTCTTCCACGATGTCCGTTAATTCTTCAATCAGGAAAGCGCCCTGGTTGGGGTTCTCATTTTTTGCAGTTCCCAGCTCACGGTTGATGATAAGCTGTATGGCCATAGCCCTGCGCACACTTTCCTCGGTAGGCGTGGTAATGGCCTCATCGTATGCGTTAGTATGTAAAGAATTACAGTTATCATAAATGGCATACAATGCCTGGAGTGTTGTACGGATATCATTAAAGTCGATCTCCTGGGCATGCAGTGAGCGGCCCGAAGTTTGAATATGGTATTTTAATTTCTGTGAACGGTCGTTGGCTTTGTACTTGTTCTTCATCGCCTTGGCCCATATTCTCCTGGCTACCCGGCCGATCACGCTGTATTCCGGGTCCATGCCATTACTGAAAAAGAAGGATAGGTTGGGTGCAAAATCATTGATGTTCATTCCCCGGCTAAGATAATATTCTACATAAGTAAAGCCATTGGCTAAAGTAAAAGCCAGTTGTGTTATGGGATTGGCCCCTGCTTCTGCAATATGGTAACCACTAATGCTTACACTGTAAAAATTCTGCACCTGGTTATTAATGAAATATTCCTGCACATCTCCCATCAGCTTTAAAGCAAACTCGGTAGAAAAGATGCAGGTGTTTTGCGCCTGGTCTTCTTTTAAGATATCTGCCTGCACCGTACCACGTACAGTTGCCAGCGCTTTTGCTTTTATTTCTTCATAGACATCTTTTGGCAGCACATCCTGCCCGCTCAGTCCCAATAAGCGTAAACCCAGCCCGTCATTTCCCTGCGGCAGTACCCCCTGCAGGTCTCCTTTTAATGGAATGATCTCTTTTTCATCAACACCAATATATTTGGGTAAGCCTGAAACAGGATATTTTACTTCGATCTTTTTATTTACCTCTTCCTTCAGGTTATTTTCCAGGATATACTTCTCGCATTGCTGGTCAATGGCAGCATTCATAAAAAATGCAAGCAACATTGGCGCAGGACCATTGATGGTCATACTCACAGAAGTTTTAGGATCGCAGAGATCGAAACCACTGTATAATTTTTTGGCATCATCAACGGTTGCAATACTTACCCCGCTGTTACCAACCTTGCCATAGATATCCGGGCGGTGATCCGGATCTTCACCATATAAGGTTACGCTGTCAAACGCAGTACTGAGGCGCTTTGCAGGCTGGCCCAGGCTTACATAATGAAAGCGGCGGTTCGTTCTTTCAGGTCCGCCTTCTCCCGCAAACATGCGTGTGGGATCTTCGCCTTCTCTTTTTAATGGGAACACACCTGCAGTAAACGGAAATTCACCCGGTACATTTTCCTGTAACTGCCACTTTAAAATATCACCCCAATCCTTATACCTTGGCAGAATGACCTTTGAAATTGTAGTACCTGATAAACTTTTATACGTGAGCGGCTGCTTAATTATTTTATCCCTCACTTTAAATTCATAAAATTCTTTTTTATAACGGTCAAGCGTTGCAGGCCAGGTGTCGAGTAATTTTTTACATTCAGGGTGTAACTGCTCTTCAAACGATCTTTTTATTTTATTCAGCTCATCGCTCACAACTGATGACAGCTTTGAAGCCAAAGTTCCATCAAGCTGGTAGAGCCTTGATGCGATCGTTGCCTGCTCAATGGCCCAGCTATCATAAGAAGAAATGGTTTCTGCGATCTCTGCAAGATACCTTACTCTTTTTGGCGGGATGATCGTGGACTGGCTGAAAGTATCCTTTGTATGTGCATGGTGATCTATATCTCCATGAAATTTTACTCCGGCCTTTTCTGCTGTTTTTTCCATCAGCCTTTCAAACAATTCATTTACGCCTGCATCATTGAATTGGGCAGCAATAGTACCGATGATGGGCAGATCTTCATCCTTTGCGGTCCATAACTGGTGATTGCGCTTGTATTGCTTGCGTACGTCATGCAGTGCATCCAGGGCACCGGCCTTATCAAATTTATTTACGCAAACCACGTCAGCATAGTCAAGCATGTTTATTTTTTCCAGTTGCGATGCGGCTCCGTATTCCGGTGTCATCACATACATGCTGATATCCACATAATCTAAAATGGAGGCGTCGCTTTGTCCTACACCGGCGCTTTCTAAAATAATAAAATCATAGGCAGCTTCTTTGCAGATGTCAATGGCTTCCTGCACGTATTCACTCAATGCTTTATCGCTTTCCCTTGTTGCAAGGCTGCGCATGTAAGCACGGGGTGAAGAGATGGAATTCATTCTTATCCTGTCACCCAATAAAGCGCCTCCTGTTTTTTTCTTTGAAGGATCAACAGATATTACCGCAATTGTTTTGTCGGTATAAGCATTTAAAAAGCGGCGAACGATCTCATCGGTAACGCTGCTTTTGCCGGCGCCTCCTGTTCCTGTAATTCCTAGTACCGGTATCTTTTTATTTATTTCCTGGCCGTTTATTTTAATTTCTGAATTGGCAGAAGCATTCCCGTTCTCCACATTCGAGATCGACCGTGCAATTTTCCTGATGTCTTTTTCTTCTCCTAATTTTAAATCGCCGCTTATTTTCAGGCTGCCGTTCAGGGAATAGTCACACTGGTGAACCACATCTTCGATCATCCCCTCCAGGCCCATATGCCTTCCGTCATCAGGACTATATATCCTGGTGATACCATAATTATGTAGCTCATCGATCTCGCTGGGTAAAATTGTTCCGCCGCCACCGCCAAATATCTTAATGTGGCCACAACCATTTTCATTGAGCAGGTCCTTCATGTATTTAAAAAATTCCACATGCCCGCCCTGGTAACTGGTAATGGCAATTCCCTGTACGTCTTCTTCAATGGCGCATTCCACGATCTCGGCAACACTCCTGTTATGCCCCAGGTGTATGATCTCGGCCCCCTTGGCCTGCATGATGCGGCGCATGATATTGATCGCTGCATCATGCCCGTCGAATAATGCAGCGGCTGTTACAATGCGTACTTTGTTTTGAAGTATAAAAGACATATGGATCAGCAATTATTTTTTTGCTCCAGGCCATGCCATGAGCAATAGTACCGAATGGTAAAATTAGTAATTAAAGACTGGAAAAAATAATAACAGAAATAAAGCTACTATGGCTTGTTTTTACTGAATAATGACCCTACATCAAGCCATGTGCCTACAGAAAAATTGAATTTCCGGTAATCAACATAATTTCTTGCCATTAAAAAAGATAAGCCGCCCTGGACCTCAAATCTCAGGCCCGGTAAATTTTTAAACCAAAAACTGTTTACTGTTGCCGGTTCAAAAAACCATTTTCCTCTGCCGCCCAGGTCATCAAGGTGATAATCGCTTAACTGGCTTGCAGAATAGTTGGTTATTATTTTACTGTAATTTATATTACTGAATCTTAGCGCAACAGATGTAGTGAAGCTTCCTTTACTTTTAAAAAGAAAAGCAGGCTGGAGATAAATTTTTGTGATGTTTGCCTGGTGAAAATAACTTCCTGATTTATCATTATCAGTAAAATTAAACCTGCCCAAACCTGCACCGGCAAAAACCTGGAAAAAGGCATTTTTTTTATCATTGACCGGCAGGTAGTAACCCAGGCCAATTTCAGTAAGGTTTCTTTTATATTTTAAAGTTATACTATCAGGGCCACCAGTTGTTTTTTCCCAACGGTAAAAATGGCTGGCCTGTACAGCAAAATTATCGGTGATGGCTACAGCGCCGTGCAGGTCGTACCCACGGCTTCTGTTATCTATCTCTACGTCGTCCTTCGTCTCCTGCCCAACAGCATTGGTTGAATAAACGGCACCAATTTTACTATCGCCTTTTTTAGTAAGCACGGGTACATTGTGGGCTGCAGGACTGTAAATGTACCTGGGTGTATCGCAGGATGCTGCAATAAAGATCAACACGATAAATAAAGCAGGAAAGAATAGATTTTTCATTGTCATTTTGATTTTTAAAGTAAGCGAACAAATCAAAGATTGCCTTTGCATTAAAATTGCTGCATAAGATCCAACAAAAATTACTGCAAAAAATGAACCGTATTATTGCATCAGGTGTGTCAGGGCTGCAAAATCATCGATACTAAGCCGCTCTGCACGTTTGGTAAAGATCTCCTGTTGCAAAACCTCCGCAGGGAATAAACTCTTTACGGCATTACGCATGGTCTTGCGGCGTTGATTAAAAGCCGTTTTTACCAATACCCAGAACGCCCTTTCACTTTTATAGTTCAATGCATTTGCCTTTCTTTTTAAACGGATAACGCCGCTTTGAACTTTTGGTGGCGGATCAAAGCACTCATTGCCCACATCAAATAAATATTCCACTTCATAATAAGCCTGCACCAGCACACTCAATACGCCATATACCTTGCTGCCCTCTTTTGATGCGGCACGCTCAGCCACTTCTTTTTGAAACATGCCGATCATACAGGGAACATCCTCTTTCCATTCCAGCATCTTAAATAATATCTGCGTGGAGATATTATAAGGGAAATTACCAATAACAGTAAAGGGCTGGTCAAATGGTTTTTCAATATCCAAAAAGCTTTTATGAATCACCTTGTCTTTTAATGCGGGGTATTTTTGAAAAAGATAGTCCACTTTTTCCTCATCTAATTCCACGGCTTTAAAATCTATGCCGGGCAATTGGATAAGATGCTTTGTCAGCGCTCCTGCACCAGGGCCAACTTCCAGTAAATTGGTAAAAGTCTCTTCTTTTAAAACATCAATGATCTTTTTAATAACGGATTCATCCTTCAAAAAGTGCTGGCCCAGCGATTTTTTATGTGTATACATCCCGGCAAAAATAGGGTAAAAAATAGCCCCTTCCGGGAACGGAAGAGGAATACATGAAACGTACAATATGAAAATTCTTAATCCAGGAGGCTATAAACCATTGTCGTAGTATAATTCCCTGGCATCGTTACCTGTTATAATAATTCCATTGAAATGAAATACCTGCATAATAATTTCTTTTGGGAGCAGCATTATAGTAACGCCCGGCTGCTGCATTAATATCATTGCCTAAACTGTAGGTTTCATTCAAAAGATTATCAACACCGGTATAAAAATTTAATTTCAGTTTTGTTTTAACAGGAAGTTTCCATCCTAAACGGCAACCCAGTAAATGATAAGCGTCCACAGGAACTGTATTGGCATCGTCTAAGAATATTTTTGTTGCATAATACCAGGTACTGTTAAAGTAAATGCCTTTTTTAAATTTAATATCTGCTAAAACAGAAATGGTATTGTTGGGCACACTGGGTAACGTTTTGCCCGAGAAATCGGTTTTGCCCTTCTTAAAATCTCCGTACTTAAAATCGTTTAATGTATACGCGGCTTTTATAATTACATGATCAAGGAATGCACTCTGAAAAAAAGCTGCGGAATAGTCCGCACTTATTTCAATTCCTTTTTGTTTGGTATTGCCGGCATTTACATAATAATCTGCATTGGAACTGTCTTTTCTTGTCACTAACGCATTGTCCAGTTTAAAATAAAAACCCGTGGCCTCTAAACGAAGTTTATTTTTTAACAGGGATACCCTTCCTCCCAATTCATAGTTAATGCCTGCTTCCGCTTCCAGGAAAGTACTGATAACCCCGGTGGAAGGAAGCAACTCGGAAATAGTTGGCGGAGAGAACCCTTTTGAAATACTTGCAAAAACAGCATGCCTGTCTTTTATTATTTTTTGTACCGCTACCCGTGGTGAAAATTCATTTTTGTACGTACGCCCCTGTTGCAGTACGGGATACATGTTCAGCCGGGTAAATTCAACCTTTGATTTATTTATACTGGCACCCGCAGTTATGATCCAACTGTTCTTAATGCTGATATCTGCCTGGGCAAAAACACTGTAAGCAGAATATCGTATATCATCATTGGTTTGAATGGTATCTGGAATTCCGTTCTTATTTTTAGAAACCTGTGTATTAAAAAATGCCTCCTGCAATTCCCCGCCGGTAACAAGCTTTAATTTAACGGCATTGATATTTTTTTCATAACTAAAAGTTGTTCTTCCGCCAAAACCGGGTTCATTGCGACGTTCATAATTCCGGAAAGTAGGGTTCACTATTTGGGCAAATGTACCATACAGGGCTGTTGAATTTTTAAACCCGGAAGTAAAACTGTAGCTATGATTTATTCCTGCAAGAAAATTTTTCTGGTAAATGGCTGCTTTTGCGCCATCTGCCGAAGGAAGGCCTCCTGCAGCAGGCCTTGCCTGCTTGGGATCAGCAAGGAATTCCTTTTCTGTTAACCCGCCGGGGGTTTCATAAAATAAGTTATCGTAAAGAATGCTGCTGGTTAATTCTTGCCTGTCGGATATTTTGAGCTGCGAAACAAAACTCACATTATCTCTCCTGCTTTTGGTATGGTTACGATAACCGTCGCTTTCATTATGGGCATAGGTAATAAGGTTATGTGATTTTTTTTCACCAAATGCAACAGATGAGAAAATGCTTTGCAAGCCATAGCTGCCGGTAATGTATTCGAAATCTACTGAAGGTTTCCATGCATGCTCAAGACTATGCATCAGTATTAGTCCCCCCGTACCGGCTCCATACATGCTGCCTGCAGGACCCTTAACTATTTCTGTGGAAGAAGAATTATTAAATGCGAACTGGTTAAAATAAGTGTTACCGCCCGGGTCAGTTACCGGGATATCGTTCCAGTAAACTTTTACGTTTCTTATACCAAATGGCGAACGCAACGAACTTCCCCGGATGTTGATGCGGTAGCTGCCCGGAGAGCGCTCTTCCATTCTTACTCCTGCAATTGAATTAAATGCATGTACAAATGATGTTTTATTATACCTGTCATCATTATTACTATTTAAAACTTTCACAATTGTTCCGCAACTGATCACCCTGTTTTGTTCGAAGGCGGTTATAACAACTTCATTCATTGTTTTAGAGGAATCGTTGACCAGGTTTTCCTGTGCGAATGTAAATTGATGCAGCAGGAGGCCGATGACCAGGCAGTGTGTAAGTTTTTTCATGTAGACCAGTTAGTAAGTTAATGGAAGTATAAAAGCGAACCAGTATCTATTGAGAGGGTTGGGCCTCTCAATAGATCCTTTGCGGAACGCAGTTCAATAGGGTTTATAATTTTTGAAAGTTCTTTTGCAGCTCGATACATGTACCTTTTATCTTAAGGTAATAGTAGCCTGATGCAAGCTGACTCATATTTATATTAAGCTCATTGTTTCCTTTTTTAAGCGAAGCTGAATTTCTCAACATCACCCTGCCGGTAACATCAACAACCTGCCATTCCACATCACACTCTTCAGGTGAGGTTACGCTTGCCTTCACATCGGTTACAGCCGGGTTTGGAGATATGACCATATCAGCCTTGATACCTGGCAATGTTATCTTCACAATATTTGAATACCTGTAAGCACCTGATTTATCAAACATCTTCAGACGGTAAAAGACATTCACCGATGACTGGTTGGCAACATCATTGTCCCTGTAGTTGTAGTCATTGTCTGTTGATACACTGCTATTTGAATTAACTGTTCCAATCTGGCCGAAATTCTGCCCGTCGATACCTCTTTCGATCTCATAGCGGGATGTGTTGATCTCATTCTCTGTTTTCCATTTCAACAGCGTTGTAGATTTATTTTCCAGTGCGCCGGTGAAGCTGATCAGGTTCAATGGCAGGGTTGAATTATTGGCTGCAAAATAGAAAGATGAAAAGCCGTTAACATTAACCTGCAGAACATATCCATTTGTCGCACCATGCTGCAGATCCGCAAGAAGTGTATTAGTAGGGGTTAACAAAGTGGTGGGTGAAGAAATTGTTGAACCGCAGGGATCACTATTTTTCAGGACCTTTAGCTGACTAATTGATCCAACTCCACTTGACAGATCAGCCACCAACAGATCAAATTCAGCTTTAGAAATATACAGTCTTACTTTAACGGGCGTGACAAAGCTGGTAATAGCCGGGGTAATGGTTATATTTCTGTCAAGGTAATGAACACCACCATCAGTACGGATCGCACCTGTGTTCTTATAAAAAGATGAAGTGACCAGGCCTAGATTTTGCCCCATTGCATTTATTTCTGCCATTATGTTTCCATCAGGTCCGGTTATAGGCACCCATAAAAAATTATTAGTGCCATCAATGGTTACAGGAGTTCCCTGGTTGCAGCCACTAGATCCGTTACTCACACGAACGGTTTTGGGTATTGTACTTAATCCTCCTGCATCATTATAACCCACAAAAGAATACTTCAATACACAACCTGGGCAAGCCGGTACAGTGGGATTACCAACGCCGGGCCCGGATGTAGCAGAACTATTGTCCATAACTAAAAAGACATCTTTTCCATTGGGCGCAAACGCCAGGTCCCTGTACCGGTTTGTACTTTGGAAATAAGTAATGGTATCAGCAGTATTAGCAGAATCAAGATTGCTGGGCATTGTTTTGATGCCATTTGATGCAAGTGGCAGCCTTATAAGCCTTCCCCACTTTAAACCCGCAGCTACCAACGATTTATTCCAGCCCGGAATCATTTTATTCTGGTAAAGGTCTAAGCCTGACCAACCTTCTGAATACCAGCCTGCATTACCCGGGTTAGTGAGCCATGTACTGGCGATTGTTCCAGCCGGCGTAGCATAGGCGGAAAAGAGCGGGCCCTTGTAAGCTCCTGTAGTTGCTGCAGCCGCATTAATAGCGTTCATCCTCGTTGTTTCGCTTCCGATTGGCGGACAACTTGAGGCGCCGCTATTATCTGGCCATGGTGCACCTGCAGAAATACTTGTACTTGTTCCCGGGTTTACGTTACCGTTATAATTACCATCAGCATAGCCGATCACCAAAGGATGGCCATAATTCCTGAATGAATCAATGATATTTATCTCATCATCACTGTAAGCTCCGTGTGAACTGCCATATAAAATATTTAAAGCAGCGTCATAAGCAAAACCCTGGTTGTTACGCATTCCAATACTCCACACGGGATTTGTTGAAGAAATAGGATTGTTGATAGGTATCCAGGGAACACCGCCTACCGTATCAAGGTTAAACCTTAAGATCTTGCCCTCAACATTAGTACGAACCTGTGCATTTTGCGGGCGGGTCCTGTTACCAAACTGGCCGGATCCCATATCGCCCTGTGCATAAAAGAGATATTTCTGACCACCAACAGTAGTAGGTGCAATGATCATTCGTTGTGAATTGTGATCACTGCTGCCGGGTAATGCGGCTATCAACCTGGGTGACCCCAGTACACCCGTACCTGTGTTATAAGTAAACCTTACCAGGCGGTTTGTAAAAAATATCCCGCTTGGTGAAGAGCCCCCGTCAGAACTGAATATATAAGAAATATAAACGTAATTTTTTTCATTGGCGGTACCATCCATGAAATTAGGATGTAATGCCATTCCCGCAAGTCCGCCCTGGGCACCACTTCCGTTTGAGAACTGGCAATTAAAGGTACGATCAGCCAATGGCAGGAAAGTGCTGTTTTGCCTGATATCCAATACGGTTGTTTTTACACCGGTATTAGGATTCATCCTGTAAACCCTGTATCCTTTTGATTCGGTGATCCAAAGATGATTATCGCTTCCATAAGTAACTTCCCATGGATAATCGATCACGTTTGCAGGTGATAATATAGTTCGTGAAAAAATCTCGTTCATTCGGCTTCCCTTAGCAAAAACATCCGTAACACAAATATCAAACGTATGACTAGCTGCAATTGCAGCAGCACTGTTTTTATGAATTCTTATATAATAAGTAGTTCCTTCAACCAATGGGTTCGTGAGCAAGGTTGTAAGCGTAGCACCACTGGCACACGCTACTTCTGTAAAGGATGCGGGTCCGCAGGTACCCGAGAACAACTGGATCCTTACGTTACCTATACCTCCCCAGCCGCTACCCGGATTACTTACGGTAACGGTAGGCGTTTTGGTTTTGGCAACAAACCTGTACCATATATCCCGTGCAGTAGCTAACTGGCCACAGGTAGATGTAAGGGTATAAACCTGGTTAGTGGCTGCAGTTAATGTTTCGCCCAGGAGCCGGCTTGTTCCGGTAACACAGACAGAATCTGTATTAATTAATTTTGCATTTGCACAATTGTCATTTGCGGGTTGCGCCAATACAATTACCTGAAAAAATAAGACGCAGGTCAAAAGCAGGATAATTCTGCTGGTTGGGTTTTTCATAATTGGATATTCTAAGGTTATTATTAGGTCGCTGTTTTTAATCAGCAGGGTAAAATTTATTTTTTATGTTACCTGACTATGATCAGTTGTTTAATAGTTTTTTCATCCGTTGTTTCAATTATTATTGCATAAACCCCTTCGCTGTATTTACTAAGATCCAGCGTAAGGTTATTAGTTCCTTTTATCAGGTTCTCGTTCTGCGTCAGTATCTTCTTTCCAACCTTATCAATTATACTAATTCCCGCCCTGGTATTTTTATCTACAGAGATGTTGATGTTCACATAATTGCTTGCAGGGTTTGGCATAATTGTAACCATGCTTTTGTTAGGTGCCCTTCTGATAATTAATACATTACTGTATTGAATTTCGCCTGCTTTACCAATTATTTTAAGCCTGTAATAAATGATCTCATTGTTAATGCCGCTTATATTATCAGTAAAGTCAAAACTTTGCTGTTCATTTAATCTTACTGCATCTGATACTGTGCCCACTTTGATATAAGATGCATTGTCGGTACTTCGTTCTATTTCAAAATGATCAATATCTTTTACTGTTATTATGGTCCACTTTAATGGTACCGTTGTATTTTGAAGCACCCCGGAAAAATCCAGGAATTGAGCCGGAAGAATGTTTCCGACAAAACGCCAGTCGCGGTCAGCTTGCCAGGCGAATTGCCTTTGTACCGTTGTTCTTGATCCTGGCGCCGGGTCGCCGGTGAATGTTCCGCCCGTGCCCATACGATAAGATGTTCCTTTAATATTGGTAACAGAATTCAATGAATCAAAACGATTGTCAAGGCCATCACCATCTGTATCCAAACCGGTTAAGGTTACTAAGTCATCTGCAACTCCGTTAAGGTTAAAATCATTTCCTTCAACAATATCTGCCTGGCCATCCGCATCCGTATCAAGGTCCCTGTAGTCAGGAATTCCATCGCCATCATGATCATAAACAAATATTCCGGATCCGCTGAAAACAGCTGGCTGGTTGTCATAATGATTGATCAATCCGTCACCATCAGTATCTGTGGTAGCAGTTGGCCTGATATATCCTGCGGTTGGCATTCCTTCTATATTATCAGGGATACCATCATTATCAGAATCAATATCTAAATAATCAGGGTTACCTGAAGCATCTGTATTCCTGAGATTTAATGCTACCAGGGCAGATACAGTTGTTGACCAGCCGTTGGTTCCTAAAGCCCCATCTGCCAAACCATTAAGATTAGCATCAATTAAACCTGCTTCTATTACGTCAACAATACCATCCCCGTCACTATCGAGGTCGTAAGCATTAGGCCTGAGATCCCTGTCCAAATTTTTATTAGGAAAATCATCGGCTCTTCCGTCCACCGGGGATATATCAACACCGGTAAATAATAATGCTGATCCATTAATATAATTATCGCCAATGCCATCATAGTTAATATCTGTACTGATGTCAATTTTCCCATTATTGTTTGTATCGGCACCAGCTGCTTCAACCAGGTCAGGTATACCGTCGTTATCACTATCTGTATCTAAATAATTGGGAATGCCATCGCCATCAAGATCGATTGCACCTAAACCATTACCCGAACCCTGCACACCTGTATTATTTGCATCCACATTTTGAGAGAAGCCATCGGCATCGGTATCGGTATAGTTATCAATAATACCATCGCCATTTGTATCAACACCATAGGATTCAACAACATCGAAAATGCCATCATTATCACTATCCCTGTCAAGCTGATTGGGTAAACCGTCGAGGTCTTTGTCTGAATTATCATTTACACCATCACCGTTGCTATCAACCCAGGGCGCAAAACCAGGGTCCCTGAAATTAGGTACACCATTATTATTCACATCGCCCGCCCAGTCAAAATTATCATTCACACCATCAACGTCATTATCTATATAGCCCGGGTAAGTAGGATCTTTCCAGTTCGGAATCCCGTTACTATTTGCATCCTGTAAAGCAACTGGATTATTAAATTCAACATAATCGGGAATACCGTCATTGTCATCATCAATATCCAGGCAATAGTCAATATCTATAGTAATAGGTATAACATCGGAAAAATTGCAGGTGCCGGCAAGATTAGCTACTGTTGTAGCCACCACCAATTTGTATTGATTGCCATTATTGGCCATGGTTGTCCAGGCTGGCGGAACTGTATAAACAGCTATAAACTGATACATGCCCCCAATCAATGTTGGAGAAGCGGTAGCCGTTGTACCTGCTATATCAGTCCAGGCTACGCCACCATTGGTACTGCGCTGCCATTTGTATTCTACATAGCTATTGTAGTATGACCTTACTGTATCACGAATGGTTATGGTGCTGTTTGCACAAACTGTTGGTGAAATAGATGGTGCATATGACATGCTGGGATAACAGGTTCTTAAAGTGATGTCATCCAAAGCCCAGTCATTACCTCCTCCACCGGGTGCATTATTTCGGATAGTGAGCTCAAAACCTGTTTGGGTTGGCCCGGTTCTGTAAATAAAGGACTTGCGTACCCATCTGTTAAGTGTATCGGAACCGGTTTGTGTACCGGGAATTCCCTGGTAAGGGATATCGCCCGTTGTATAATAGTCAACACCGTCTATTTCAAAGGCAAGATTTGGCCTTACACCTGAAGAGTCTCCGGTTCCTGCAGGTCCCGGAACTGTAGGTATATAAGCCGGATTTCCACTGCTTGAGTTTACGCCATTAACATCATCGCCACATTTATAACAAATATTTTTTACCCAGGCTGAGATCTCGTAATAGGTATTGGGGCAGGCACCTGAAACATTAAAATCAAATGCCACATCGGTACGGTAAGCCGCATTTACTACCAGCATATAGCCACATGGATTGGTTGCACTGATGGGAAGACCAGGGTTACATGGCCTGTTTCCTCTTGAGACATTACCCATATTTACAGCCCCGGTATGATCACCGGTTATATCCCAAACATTAAATACCCTTGGTCCGGCTGCTGCCGGTTTGGCTAATGTTTGAACGGTTGTAAAATTGGCACTGGTATTATTGGCAACACCATAAAAATAATCGCCGGGACCACTTGGGTTAAAGGCCTGGTATTGATAACTTGTATTGGGAGAAGTACCCCTGTTTTGGGAACCGGCACTGACTGCCGGGGTTCCAAATGTTCCATTAAATTCATCACCCAGTATGTTTGTTGTACTGGTGTTATCGGGGCAAATGCCAACACTCTGATAAACCATCAGGCTGTCATTCGGAAAAGCTATTTTAATACCGGCACCTGAGCCTGGTATCCTGTAGGTAAAAGCGCCGCCGCCAAATTCTATTTTTGTCCCGTATCCGCCATTTACTATTACCCGGTATGTTGCCATAGTAACACAGGTGCTGCCAAATAACGATGGAAGCGAAGTATTTAATAATGCGCCCTTGCCTGTTCTGGTAGCAGTAGGGCCCAGGTTGATCTGTATAGTTGTATCTGTGCCTGCTCCGGATGTTCTGTAATGTCCGGCATCATTATCGATATTTGAATCAGTAAATAATTGATAAATTTTCCCTTCATTGGTTCTGGTGGCAATACTGGCGGGCTTTAATGCTAAACCCCCACCTGCTCTTAGTGTATCAAAGTAACCTATACTATCAATTGTAATAGCGGTTCTAATTACCAGTGTGGCCCTTATTTCCAGTTCATCGCCGGGGTTTATGGTGCCACCTACGGTACCGGAAGTAATGTTTACATAGCTTTTAGCATAATCGATGGTTGTTATCGGGTGCGCAGCAGGGTCTGTAATACAAATATTAAACGTATAAGTACCTGCACCCACCGGTGCTGTAAGGGTGTTATGCGTAATTCTGATAAAATAAGTCTGGCCAATAGTAAGACCGGCACCTCCCGGGTTGCTTATTGTATTTAATGTTGCTGTTGCCGATGTCGGAAGATTGAAACAATTGCCAACCTGTGTAAAAGATCCACATGCACCCGTTAACAATTGCACCCGTCCGTTAGTTTGTAAAGATGCACCAATTGCACTTAAATTAATTACAGGGAAAGCCGATTGAGCAACAAATCTGAACCATACATCCGGGGCCAATGCATTACCACATGAACCCGGGACTACCGGTGAGCTTGCAGTTGCATTTATCAAAGTACCTGAAATGTTTGAGCAGGTTGGTCCGCTGGTTAACAGAATGGCGCCACTGCAGTTATCATTGCCCGGCGGGGTTACTACGTTTGTAATGCAAATATTAAAATTGGCTACGCCACCTGTTCCGGAGGGGTTTGCATTAAAGTTTGCTATACGTACAAAATAAAATGTGCCAACAGTGAGTCCTCCTTGTGTTAATGTTGTTGCGGAAGCACATCCTAATGGTGCTGCTGCTGCACAAGCTGTAAAAATTTGTATCCGTGGTGCTGTGATCCCTGAACCAACACCGCTGAGGGTTATTGTTTGGGTAACTGATGCTGCCTGAAACCGGTACCAAACATCATAATAGTTTCCGGCTACCATACATCCCGAATTACCTGAAGCAACTGATACAGTCAGATCAAGCGTTCCTGCGGTAGTAACGCAGGTTGCTCCTGGTGTAAGAGAGGTATAATTTGCACATAGATCATTTGTCGGAGGCCCCTGCAGGCAAATACTGAAATTCCATGTAGCGGAGGCCCCGGTATTAGGGATTGCTGTCCTGTATACCCTTACATAATAAACAGTTCCAACTGTTAATGTGGTGCTGGTTATCCTGCCACCGGTTGTACCTACTGTTTGACATGCTATATTTACCGGTGTACCACAGGTGCCACTAAATAGCTGCATATAAGTTGTAGCAGCGGTAAGGCTGCTGCCTAAACCGCTAACAGTTACTGCATGTGTAGTGGAAGTAGCGGTAAACCTGTACCAAACATCATAAGTTGGGTTTGCAGCGGTGCAGGTTCCTGCAAGTGCGCTATTGTTTGCGTTATAAAGTGTACCTGTAACACTTGTACAGGTTGGTGTAGCTGTTGATGTTAATACAGTAGCGCCACTACAATTATCATTTGCCGGTGCCGGAGGGTGTGTTACACAAATATCAAAACCTCCACCACTGGTAACCATTGCACCCACATGAGATACACGCACATAATAAGTACTACCCACTGTTAATCCGCTTGTTGTAGCTGAAGTTGTTCCGCATGCTAATTGTGCCAGCGTACCACATGGGCCGCTGAATATGGCCACTTCGGGATTTGTAAAACCACTGCCCCGGTTGCTGATCGTTGCGGTATGGGTATTGCTGACTGCAGTAAAACTGAACCAAACATCATAATGAACACCTGCTACGCAAGGTACCCCCGGAGGTGCAACACTGGCTGTAGCCCAAACAACGGTATATGCAGCATTATTACAGGAAGTATTGGATGTAAGTGAAGTAGCTGTCGCACATTCATTATTTGTTGGAGGTGTACCCAGGTGGGTAACGCAAATATTAAAACCTCCATTAGAAGTAATTACCCCACCCCCCACTTTGGAAACACGGATATAATATACTGTTCCGATCGTTAAGCCGGTTGGATTAACTGAAGTAGTTCCACATGCTATCTGGGTTAAAGCACCGCAGGTACCGCTGAAAATGGCCACTTCGGGATTTGTAAAATTAGTGCCCAGGCTGCTTATAGTTACGGTATGCGATGTGGTTGTTGCTGTAAACCTGAACCAAACATCATAATGCGTACCGGCTACACAGGGAGTTCCGGGAATACCTGCACTGGCTGTTGCATTATTAAGCGTATACCCATTATTATTACAGGTAGTATTTGAATTCCTGTTTATTGAATTATTACAATTATCATTTGATGGCTGTGCAAAAGCACTTAATGAAAAAAGTATTGTGAATGAGATGGCAAGTATTGCTTTTGCACAATATTGCTTCACAAAGTAAAGGTGGTTCATAAGAATTGGTTTCATTAGTTAAAATCAGAACAGGAAAATCTCTTATTCTGTTTTTAAAGGATTTTATTAATACTACACAGCTGTCGTTATAATATAAAACAGTAGTCTCTAATCATCTATGTGTTGTCGTTATTTTACTATACTCAACTATATACGTTTATAGTACATTTTTATTGTATAGTTTTTTTGTTTTATTCAGATAAAAAAAAGGAAGTGGGTAAAATCACCTGGTAGATCTACTAAGTGTCAATGTTTTTTACAGGTTTTTTAGAAGGGGTTGTACTTTTTTATGATCGTAATCCTACCTGAAGTTGAATACAGTTATAAAAACCTTTCGGAAATATATTGGTCCGGTCATTGATAGAAAAGCAAATGCCCCTCTTTCGAGGGGCATTACTAAAAACATTACTGTTGTATGCTTTATTTGGCAAGCACTATTTTCTGTGTTACAATTTCATTATTCACAAAAAGCTGAAGCATATAGAATCCATTACTGTATTTGCTGAGGCCCTTCAATTGCAGGGTATTATTTCCCTTCACTACCTTGCGGTTCTCCAGCACAATTGTTTTACCCAGGTTATCGATCAGCCTGAGGGTTACATCAGATTCTTTTTCTGCAAAGAAAATTATTGATACATGGTCTTGTGCAGGGTTTGGCATAACACTCAAATCTGTTTTGCTTTGGTGCCTGCGGATGACCACGATATTACTGTATTGTATCTCCCCGTTTTTGCCGATCACCTTTATGCGGTAGAAAATGACCTCTTTGTTCACACTGCTGACATCATCAACAAATACAAAGTTTTGTGACTCGTTCAGTTTAACCAGTTGCGAAACAATACCGGTTTTAATAAAGATGCCATTATCCGTACTTCTCTCTATTTCAAAATGATCAACTTCTTTTGAGGCAATAACAGTCCAGTTAAGTGTTACACGATCTGACTGCAATACACCTGTAAGATCAAGGAACTGAACAGGAAGAATATTACCAACAAAACGCCAGTCCCTGTCAACCTGCCCAAATGTCTTCTTCTGAACAGTACATCTTGAACCTGGTGTTCCATCACCGATAATGCTGCCGGCATTACCCATCATATAAGATGTTCCCTTAACATTGATAACAGAGTTCAGGGAATCAAAACGATTATCCAGGCCATCATTATCCGTGTCTAAACCTGTTAAGGTAACCAGGTCATCGGCGATATCATTAAGGTTAAAGTCATTTCCTTCTACTATGTCGGGCTGGCCGTCAGCATCGGTATCAAGGTCCCTGTAATCAGGCGTACCATCTCCATCATGATCGTAAACAAATATACCTGAGCCGCCATAAGCTGCCGGAACATTATCATACATGTTTACAATACCGTCCCCATCTGTATCAGTAAGGGCAGGCAATAGATAACCCGATGTTGACATACCTTCAATGTTATCAGGAATACCATCATCATCAGAATCGATATCGAGGTAATCGGGATTTCCATTGGTATCTGTGTTCCTGTTAATTAATGTTGGCATTGCATCAACTGTTTGCGACCATCCATGTGTTCCGATAGTACCATCAGCAAGCCCGTTAAAATTCGCATCGGGCAGGCCGGCTTCAATTACATCCGCAATACCATCGCCATCGGCATCCAGGTCAAGATAGTTGGGCCTTAGATCCCTGTCAAGGTTTTTATTCGGCCAACTGTCTGCTCTACCGTCTGCAGTTATATCAGCGCCCGTTTGCAATAATGCAGTTCCATTTATATAACTGTCATGTAAACCATCACCGTTAACATCCACGAAGCCGTTAATAAGGCCATTGTTGGTTGTATACGGACCTCCCACTTCCACCACATCGGGGATACCATCATTATCACTATCCAGGTCGAGGAAGTTGGGTAAGTTATCTCCATCAAAATTTTGTAATCCTAAACCAAGGCCTGTATTAGAAGCTCCTGAAAGGGGTGCTGAAAGATTTGCATCAACATTATCTGACAGACCATCTCCGTCAACGTCAACATAATTATCGATCCTTCCATCACCATTCACATCAACTCCATAAGCTTCTACAGCATCGGGGATACCATCATTGTCACTATCCAGGTCAAGCATGTTTATTATTCCATCCAGGTCTTTATCGAACCGGTCATCAATACCATCAAGGTTTGTATCTACACGGCCCGGGAAAGCAGGATCCAAATAATTCATGATACCGTTACTGTTTATATCACCATCTGCCTGGTAGTTATCATTTACAAAGTCATTATTCGTATCAATATAACCACCGGTCAACGGATCGTAAGCATTAATGATACCATTACTGTTTGCATCTCCGAATGCCAATGACAGGTTGCTCTCCACAAAATCGGGTATACCATCATTATCTTTATCAATATCACAATTGATATTTACAGTTATGGCCTGGCATGTTGTAGTATTACAATCTCCTTCTGCCCTTACATAATATGTGGTTGTAACAGCAGGCGTTACTGATAACGTAGCTCCTGTTCCTGCTAAAGTTGTACCGCAGGCATTTGTATACCATCTCCAGCTTGCATTGGTACCTAAAGTACCTCCTGTAATACCAAGGTTAACAGATATACCCGGACAGATATTATTTTTATTTGCAGTTGCAGAACCTGCTGCAACGGATGGTTGAGATACTGTTACCAGCTTTGTTACACCAATAGTGTTGGCCGAACAAGGCGCAGTGGTATTTTGAATGCGAACCCAATACGTTGTAGTAACGGCTGGTGATACCACAAGTGTTGAACTGGTGGCGCCCGCTATGGGGCTGCTACCTACGACAGCGCCTGTACCCCATTGGTAGTTGGCGCCTGTTCCCAATGCACCTCCAAAAGCTGTTAATGTTGTTGAACCCGGATTACAATAATCTGCTCCGGTTATACTGGTGGGTGCTGTTGACGGCTGATTCACTGTTACAACTACTGTTACGCCACCGGTTGTGGCTGAACAAGGTGAGCTGGTATTTTCAACACGAACCCAATATGTAGTAGTAGTGGTTGGCGATACGATAAGCGATGAACTGGTTGCTCCTGCTATAGGGCTCGTACCTACAACAGCGCCTGTACCCCATTGATAGTTGGCACCTGTTCCCAGCGTAGCTCCCACAGCTGTTAATGTTGCGGAACCCGGATTACAAATTGTAGTTGAGGGTGCAGAAATACTTGACGGTGCAACGGATGGCTGAGTTACTGTTACCAGTTTGGTTACGCCACCGGTATTAGCTGTACAAGGTGTGGCCGTATTTTGGATACGAACCCAATACGTGGTAGTAACGGCTGGTGATACCACAAGTGTTGAACTGGTAGCGCCCGCTATAGGGCTGCTACCTACGACAGCGCCTGTACCCCATTGATAGTTCGCACCGGTACCCAAGGCTCCACCATTAGCTGTTAAAGTTGTTGAATTTCCATTACAAATATCTAACCCGGTTATACTTGCCGGTGCGGTCGATGGCTGATTTACTGTTACCACCACTGTTACGCCACCGGTTGTGGCCGAGCAAGGCGAGCTGGTATTTTCAACACGAACCCAATATGTAGTAGTAGTGGTTGGCGATACGATAAGTGATGAACCGGTTGCTCCTGCTATAGGGCTTGTACCTACAACAGCGCCTGTACCCCATTGATAGTTGGCACCGGTACCCAGGGTAGCTCCCACAGCCGTTAATGTTGCGGAACCAGGATTACAAATTGTAGTTGAGGGTGCAGAAATACTTGACGGTGCAACGGATGGCTGAGTTACTGTTACCACCCTTGTTACGCCACCGGTATTAGCTGTACAAGGTGCGGTTGTATTTTGAATACGCACCCAATACGTGGTAGTAACGGCTGGCGATACCACAAGTGTTGAACTGGTTGCTCCCGCTATAGGACTAACGCCTACAACAGCGCCGGTACCCCATTGGTAGTTGGCACCTGTGCCCAGTGCACCTCCTAAAGCTGTTAATGTTGTTGAGCCCGGGTTACAAAAATCTGCCCCGGTTATACTGCTGGGTGCTGTTGATGGTTGATTGATTGTTATCGTTACCGTTATTCCGCCGGTTGTGGCAGAACAAGGTGAGGTTGTATTTTCAACCCGAACCCAATACGTGGTGGTAGTTGAAATTGATATTGCTAATGTTGCACTGGTTGCGCCCGCTATCGGGCTAACGCCAACAACAGCGCCCGTACCCCATTGATAATTGGCGCCGGTACCCAGGGTTGCTCCTACTGCTGTTATTGAAGTAGAGGCAGAACCACAAAAAGTTGTTACGGGTGCAAAAATACTTGCTGGTGCAACAGATGGTTGATTTACTGTTACAACCTTCGTCACACCGGAAGTTATTGCCGTACAAGGTGCGGCGGTACTTTGAACACGAACCCAATACGTGGTAGTAACAACTGGTGATACCACAAGTGTTGAACTCGTTGCACCTGCTATCACACTAGACCCTATAACCGGACCTGTACCCCATTGATAGGTGGCACCAGTACCCAGGGTAGCTCCTACCGCTGTTAAAGTGGTAGAACCCGGGTTACAAAAATCTGCTCCGGTTATACTGGTAGGTGCCGTTGATGGCTGATTTACTGTTACCACTACTGTTACGCCACCGGTTGTGGCCGAACAAGGTGAGGTAGTATTTTCAACCCGAACCCAATACGTAGTAGTAGTGATTGGGGATACAATAAGTGTTGAAGTGGTTGCTCCCGCTATCGGGCTTGTTCCTACAACAGCGCCTGTGCCCCACTGGTAGTTGGCACCGGTACCCAGGGTAGCTCCTACTGCTGTTAATGTAGCAGAACCCGGATTACAAATTGTGATTGAGGGTGCAGAAATACTTGTGGGTGCAACAGATGGCGCTACGCCGATCAACCTCGCCCCGGGGGAGAGGTATTGACAGGTGACAACGCCAATATTACCCTGTGCCGCAACAATAACCCTGTAATACCTGCCCGTATCTGCTGCGGTTATAGGATTAATAATATAAGTACTGGCGGTGGCACCAACGATACTTGTCCACGGACCAGAACCTGGTGACGGAGACCATTGCCATTGATAATCTTTAGGTCCGGGTATTACCGAAGCATCTGATATATCGGCAGTAAAGGTAACGGAAGTACCAAGGCAGCTACCTGCCGGGTTATTTATGCTTACTGTTGGAACAGGATCGCAAATACCGTATTGGATATCATCCAGGGCAAGGTCATTTCCGCAACCACCGGGAGCGGCATTAACTAATTCCAATATTACCTGGGTATATCCTGCGGGCATTACCCACCTCATACCATGCTGTAGCCAGGTGGTAAGCTTGATCGTATCGGAAGTATATTGTGTAATAACAAGTCCTGTTGTAAGATCCCGTATCCTGCACAGTATCCTTGGATATTTAAATCCACCCAATCCATCACAGACTGTTTGATAAGCGCCGTTACCAATAAATGCGGCCCAGAACGAGACCGAGTATTGCTGCCCGGGACAGGATACAGGTAATGTATCCCTGTACATGATATTGGCTGACGCATCAGCATTAAGCACCAGCATTCTTCCATTTGCACCACCAGTGTGATCGGCTAAACTAACCCAATTGGAAGCATCACCCAGTGATGCATTATTTGTAACCGTGAACCTGTTTATGGGCAGAGGTGCTGTTGCTGTTCCTATATAAGTATTGCTTGCTGAAGGAACTGCTGCTGAAGGAGGAATATTATTAACCAACCCTATACCGTTTCCGAAGTTCTGGTTATACAAAACAGTATCAAGTACTGCGCAAGGGGGTGTGATCGGTGTTAATATAATTAATAACGGTGTCGGTTGGCCTTCACCCACGTCATCTGGTTTATCGTTTTGGTTAAGGTCAGGATTTGCTCCATTGGTTGACGAATCCCTTAAAGCCACATTCTTAAATCCGTTCCCTGTAATAATAGCGCTGTTATTATATATAGTACCACTCACCAGGCTTGATAGCCTGCAGGAAATGCGGACGGTAAAATTATTATTAGCCACGGGATAACAGGGAAGTGTTTGGCCTGCTGCCAGTAAATTTATATTTCCATTACCATTAAATAAAGGGTTCAGCGTAACGCCTGCCGGGTTACTTGTAAGCGATGCCGATACATTGGAAAGAAAGGCAGCTCCCCGTATTGCAGCGAGATTATCCGTAAGCTGAACATTGGTTAATCCCACAGTTCCATAGTTTCGGACATACACATCATATATAACATCATATTGCCCCGGTGTTCCCGTAGCTGTTACCGAAATAAGTCTTTTTGAAGCACCAACACCGGAATTTATTTGTGTCATATCCGTGGCCCATGCACCTTTACTTACCGGGTAAGTATAGGTGATACCGGCAGTATCGCCTGTAACAGGGTCAATCCTTTTGAAAACGCAACCTGTGCCCGGGCTATAAGATGCAATAAGGTCTCCGCTACCAAAAGCGAGACCCGGCAAACCTGTTTTACCCGAGGGTAACCTCACCGTATCTATATAAGTACATTTTATATGTTTGGTTGGGCCCCCTGCACTACCGTAATCGGGTGTAAATAATTTATTATTGAAGATAAAGTACATCTGTCCACTTGGAGTAAGTGTGATATCACCTGTACCTACATTCCAAAGTTGCTTACCACCGGTATAATCTAAAGTATCAGGAATGCCCACTGTGCCTGTTGTAAAGTTTACCTGGCGCAACATTCCTTTGTAAGGTGCCGGCCCAATGAATTCCAACTGCCAGGCTGTACCATTAGCGTCAAAAGTTATACCCCCGATATCTGTATTGAAAGTCCGGAAAGTATCGAGGCCCGGTGCTGGAGGCATAGGGCAGGTCGTTGGGCTCCACCTCCAGATATATGATTTGTATGGCGGGGCTACATTATAATCCGTCCATACATAGTAGATCATCTGGTCGGCAGGATTAAATGCAATACTCGCATTAAAAATAACAAAGGGCTTGTTTGCTGCACTATAACCCGATAGTGGGGCAAAATTTGTCCTTAAGACCGGCCTGCAGCCTGTTATTGGCGTAAGGGAATTGGTCATGTTGGGCGAAGTGTAATTAAAATAATAAAGGGAATCCAACCCACCGGACGCAGAACAATTATTCCTTCCAATACCAAGCGGGTTGCTAAAAGTAGCAGGTTGGGCCCATGCATAATGTGCAATACACATCAGGCTTAAGATTGAGAATAGAATTTTTCTCATAGTGGTACGTTTTAAAAAGGATATTGGTCAATTACACACTAATGACGAACAAGAAACTTATCGGTACCTGTTACCTGGCCGGCTTTTATTACCTGCGCAATGTAAATACCTGCCGATAAATTACTCACATCAAAGTGTATAAACTCATTATTCGTTGTCGCTTCACTCATCACTTTGCCATCTGCATTTATAACCCTTACTGTTGTTTTCTCCCTGTCGACATTATCAAAACTGATATTTACAACATCGGAAACAGGATTAGGTGATATGCTTAACTCTTTTTTTACAGATTGCTGAACTTTTACGATCCCGGAGTATTCCTGCCGGCCTGTAGTATAGATCTTTGCCCTGTAAAAAGTTACAGGCGCAAAAGGTAGAACGTCATTAAAGAGGTAATTATTCATAGAACCGGATATATTTGTTTTACTCATTAAGCCTGCATCAATAAAATCTGTTCCATTCTGGCTTTTCAATAAGAGCACCTTTTCTATGGGTTCGCTGTTTGCTATCGTAAGATTAATTTGATTACCGGTTGTTGCTTTATTAGCGGTAAAGCTTAAAATATTTATATCCAAGGGAGTGCCCGTTCCGCTTAAACTACCCGTTGCCATTGTTTTATTGTCGGGATCAATAGTAACAATAGCCGGCGTGAAAGAAAGATCATAAGAAATAAAGCCCTGGCCTATAGGTCCCATTCCTTCGGGAAGTGCTGCATATGCCAATTGTGTTGAAGAATGATGATATACCACAACACTGGTATCGATAGTACCTGCCGCATTAGCGATTTTTATTACAACCGGCATTGGCATAAATGGTGCAGCCCCCGGGCTTCTTGTTTGGGTTAGTGTGAACTGGATCGTTTTTCCGCTGATATAATACTGACCGGTATAATTTGGCGTACCTGATCCGTTTACCCATGCGTTAAAAAATGGGGTAAGGTTCACACTATATAATTGGTTTTCTAAATTTCTTTGAAGGTCAGCCGTGGTAGCTGATTTATAAGCCAATAAAGGGTCATTGAGATAATCCCTGCATCCCTGGAAGAATCTTGCATCACCCATCATGGTCCTGAGCATGGATACGATCATAGCGCCACGCTGGTAGATCGCATTATCGTTATTTGCTGTCCAGATGGTATTGGAGTTTACAATACTTGCAGCATTTAATAAAACAGTGGTTGTGCTACAGGCGCGTGCAGCGCCTTTTATTACGCCAAGATGACTAACGTGTGATGTGCCAATTGCAGGAATCAATTCAGCAGCCAGCGCTTCTGAGTATTTTGCAAAACCTTCAGCAAGCCATAAATGATTCCATGTGGCAAAAGTAACCTTATCGCCAAACCATTGGTGAGCCAGCTCATGTGCAATCACTGACCAGCTTTGCATACTGCCACTGCTCATTCCCGAAAAGGTCTGGTGCTCAATACCCCCGCCCCAGTTATGCTGGTAATAACCATGCTTTTCATCGGCAAATGGATAAGGGCCATATTTATTACTGAATTCTACAAGTTCTGTTTTTGAAATATCCATCTGGGTCAGTGCAGTGCTGAGTGTTCCGGCACTCATGTTGGGATAAGTATAATACATGACCGGCACATTTTTGCCGGCTATATTTACTGTTCCCCTGTGATGACGATTGTATTTTGCAATACCTAATCCTACAAGATAGGTTGCAATAGGGTACCTGTGTTTATATTTGAACGTTCTGTTTGCGCCATTGATCGCAGAATCCACGAGTTTACCATTTGCTGCCACCCAATAAGCATTGGGCACCGTTACATTAATATCCATTGAATCTGCTTTATCCTGCATATCTGCTTTACACGGCCACCAGTCTTTATCCTCATAAGATTCCGAAAGCGTGTATATAAACCAATTACCTGAACCTGCAGGTGATGATTCGCCGCGTTGAAACCCTTCTTCCTGTCCGTTCACACCAGGCGGTGTTCCCGAATATGTTATACTTACAGAATCCTGTGTTCCGATGGCTGCGATCGCTGATGGTAAGGTTACCCTGAAAATATCGGTTGCAGAAAAAGTACTTGTAATAACAGCTCCATGATACCTGGCAACAGGTGTACCAAAAACAGAACTATTCAGGTCAAAAGTTATTTGAGATACATTGCTGACAGTAGTTTTAAAATATACAGTAACGATACCTGATATATTTTTTGAAACGCTTGGATCGATTGTCCAGTCGCAACGGTAATAATTGACATTAATATTTGATCCCGTACCACTGTTGCCGGTTGTGTTTGGAGAAACCGGGGAAGATGGTGAGGCTGGTGACCTTAGGGATTGAAGATATTTACCTGCACTCCTGTGATAGGTTTCTACATTAGGCTCCTGTGCAACAGAAGTCCCGTAGAAAAATATTGCAGCTGTAAATAAATGTAGGTATAGTTTTCCTTTCATCGAATATTGGGTTTTTGGATCAGTATTTTAGTAAGGGGGTCTCTTTTGAAACGGATAATGGTTGAAATAAATTGTGCTTAAAACTACGATTCGTGTCATGTTTTTTCTACAAAAAAAATGGAAAATTACCGGGTATTTTTACGCTGCTTTTTCCCCTGTTTTTCCCGGCTATTTTATGTTATATGAAAAGATCATCAGGGGTCGGAAATCAAAGGCCACCCACAAGTGCATAAATTCTGACAATCGTATTTTTCCATATTGATTCTACGCTGCCGCTGAGAGATACACGGCAATATTTTTTCCTTCTTTTACGTTTGCCGGGTAGACAAATCCATATATATATGAAAAAACGTTACCTGCTGATGGCATTGCTTTGCTGTACAAATCTTTGTTTTGCCCAACTTACTGTTACTACCAATCCTGCAAGTGCGACAATATGTGCAGGTAATTCCGTATCAATAACCGCTTCTGCCACCCCGGTTAGCTATACTGTTGCGGCAATTGCAAACAATGCTTACGATCCAACACTTTTTGCAACAAGTATTCTTGTTGACCAGCTTGGCACTTATAACGGAGGGAATCCTTATATCGAACCAGTAAGTACAGGAACGCTTGATGATGGGCGTTGGGATAATATCGCCCTGCCATTCTCTTTTCGTTTTTATGGAAATATTTTAAATGCTGTAAACATCAGCACCAACGGATGGGTTGGGTTGGGAAGCTCCAACTCTACTACAACAGGTCATGGAGTTGCCTTACCTAATGCGGCTGCTCCAAATAATGTCATTCATGCGATCACTTCAGATCTCACTTTTGCAGGAGTAACAAATACTGCGGTTCTCCAATATTTTACAGTGGGTACTGCCCCCAACAGGAGATTTGTAATTGACTACAGCAGTATCAAATTCTTTACAGGATCAGCCACTGCCGATGTGCAGATCATTTTATATGAAACAACCAATATTGTAGAAGTTCATACAACAAGCTGTACCAATAACAGCGAAGTAAAAGCACAAGGCATAGAGAACAGTACCGGAACCATAGCTTCAATTGCCACCGGCAGAAACAATACGGCTGTATGGGCAGGCGTACCAAATGCATACCGGTTTACCCCGGATAATATAAATTTCACCTGGTCACCGGCAGCAGGTTTAAACACTACAACAGGCGCAACTGTTATTGCTACACCGGCAAGCACCACTACTTATACCGTTAATGCGGTCAATCCATCTAATGGTTTTACCGGCAATACCACTGTAACCGTTACAATAAATGCCGCTTCCAATACTTTAGCCGCCGTTGCAGGTGGACCAACAATTTGCCAGAACATAAGTGTTTCTCCCGGAGGTACCAGCTACCGTGATGGTAATTGTAACCTTATTGCCAGGGTAGTTCCTGCCGGTGGCTCGCCGGTAAGCAACTCCATTAATACCTGTACCAGCTTAGATGCAGGATCTACCAAAAGAGGCACATTAACCTTATACCTTGCGAGGAAATATGATATTGAGCCATTGATCAATCCTGCAACTTCAACAGCCAATATAACCTTATACTTCCTGCAAAGTGAATTCAATAATTATAACACAAAAGCTTCTGACAGCGGACATAAGCCATTACCAACAGGCCCTGCAGATGCAACGGGTATAAGCAATCTTGTATTAAGACAGTTTCATGGTACAGGTACAAACCCAACCAACTATACCGGTGCTTCGGAAGATTTTACAACGGCCACAGGTGGTTTTACCGTTGTGTGGAATGCTACACGCAGCTGGTGGGAAGTGACTGTTCCGGTAACAGGTTTCTCTGGTTTTTATATCACCAGCGCCTTAATAGGTACACTACCTATCTCACTTGAATATTTTAAAGGCGTACAGGTGGATAATAAACATTCATTGAGCTGGAAAGTAAACTGTACGTCATCCAAAGCAACATTTGATATACAAAGAAGCGGGGACGGACAACATTATGTCAGCATCGCAACAATGACCGCTGACCAGTTGAGGTGCGCCCAGCCTTTTGACTATACTGATGAGCATCCTTTAAGCGGTATGAATTATTACCGCATTAAGATCATTGACCCGGATGATAAATCGTATTTAAGTAACACCCTGTCGTTCATGCTAAAAACAAAAGGGTTTGATATACTGAGTATCAGCCCCAACCCTGTTGTAAAAGAAAACGCAGTATTAAAGATCAATGCAGGTGATAAATCACAGGTCAGGATCAGTATCTCTGATTTTACAGGCAGGATAATAAGTAACCAAACAACAGCGTTAATACCCGGTATTAACCAGGTGATATTAAATACAAGTTCTCTTGTACGAGGTACTTATCATGTTACTACGTATTCGCCGGGCGCAACGCCTAAAACAATAAAACTGGTCAAACAATAGTACTTACTAACCCCCATCTATATTGAAACGGAGCAGCCCAAAAGGCTGCTTTGTTGTTTTTATGAAAATCCTGTTCAAGCAGTTACATTAAGATATTGTATTTTTACTTTTTAATAGCATACTATATGAGTTCGATTATAGAAAATAAGCCCGTTATTGGTTTTTCGTGTGGAGACATCAATGGAATAGGAATAGAGATCATCATAAAAACATTAAGCGACAACCGCATACTGGATATCTGTACACCCGTAATATTCGGTAACAATAAAGTGATAAATTTTTACAGGAAAAGCTTAGCGGATATCAATATAAACTTTACCAGCATTAAAGAGATCAGCCGTGTCAATCACAAACAGCTGAACCTTTACAATTGCTGGGAAGAAGAAGTGAATATCAACCCGGGGATCCTGAATGAGACCGGGGGTAAGTATGCGATCAGGAGCCTTACCGTTTCTGCACAGGCATTAAAGGATAATAAGATAGACGGCCTGGTTACCGCACCCATTCACAAGAACAACATACAATCCGAGAATTTTAATTTTACCGGCCATACGCCTTATTTGAAAAATTTATTCGGCGCCACAGATATTGCGATGTTCATGATTGCTGCAAATATGAGGGTGGCCCTGCTAACTGAACACGTAGCCATAAAAGATATTGCGCAATATATTACCAGGGATAGCATTATCAGTAAACTGCAGGTTGTAAATAACTCTTTAAAAAGGGATTTCAATATTACCAAGCCAAGGATCGCTGTGTTAGGATTAAACCCTCACGCAGGAGATGAAGGTTTGATAGGCAAAGAAGAAGAAGAGATCATAAAGCCTGCCATAAAAGAAGCCAAACATCGTGATATCTTTTGCTTTGGCCCTTATGCCGCAGATGCTTTCTTTGCAAGGGGCCAGCATGAAAAATTTGATGCCGTACTGGCCATGTACCACGACCAGGGACTGATCCCTTTTAAATCTTTATCAATTGGCGAAGGTGTAAATTATACTGCAGGCTTAAATGGCGTACGTACTTCACCCGATCATGGCGTTGCATTTGATATTGCCGGGCAGGGAAAGGCGGATGAGGCTTCTTTCAGGGAAGCCATATATAAATGTATTGATATCATCAATGGCAGGAAAGAATACGATGAACAACACAAAAACCCGCTCAACAAAATGAGTGCCGGCATGATCGCCAAAGCAGTTGACGAAAAGATCACAGAAGAATAACCCGGTTATTCTACCTCGAAACTGATCTTTACATTGACCCTGTATTCGTTAATGTTCCCTTTTTTATCCACCTGCGCACTCATGTTGCTTACGTTTGCGCCTTTAATGTTTCGCAAAGATTTTGATGCGTGCTTTACTGCATTTTGAGTAGCGTCTTCCCAACTCTTTTTAGAATTGGCTAAGATCTCGATTACTTTTAAAATTGCCATGACCGTATATTTTATATAATATACAATTAATTGGCCGCAGTTTGTAATAAAAATTCAGGGGAGTAGATCCTCGTCACTGCCCGTTGGGGTTCATATAGCTCTGGAGCGCATTTACGTAAGCTTCAAAGGATTCAATTCCTTTTTTAGTGATCTTGCAGATGGTTTGGGGATAATTATTATTGAACTGCTTTGTCACATCAATATAACCTGCGTCTTTTAGTTTATTTATCTGCACGCTAAGGTTACCTGCGGTAGAATTTGTTTTCTCTTTTAAAAAAGTGAACTCCGCTTCTTTTACGCTCATGAGGAGGCTAACGACCGCAAGCCGCAATTGTGAGTGTAATATGGGATCGAGTTCTTTAAATTCCATGACAGGGTCTGGGTTATTTTTTTGCGATATTTTTATCTTTCCTGTACTGTGCCCTTAACAATAACCCGGGTATGATATAGCCTATCAAAACAGCCGCGGCCATGATGAGCATATCATACTTGAATTCTTTGTTGATGAAAACAGCGATGGCACCCGCCCAGTTAACAGCAGCACCAACCATAAGGGATTTTGATCTCACCATTCCGCCTTTTATAAGCATGAAGAAAGCGAAGAGCATTAACATAAATCCAAAACCACTATTGGGACTTGTTGCAACATTCATTGCAAATATGATGGTGAAAAGAGAGGTGACAAAACCAATATCAACAAGTTTTGACAGGTCATCTACATAGGTCCGTACGAGTTTTGGTTTGGACTTAAAAATGTCAAAAATCAAGAGAACAATAGTGATGATGCCGAAAATATTCCAGCCCATAAAAATATTATCCGCCCCTGTGTCTATAAAAAAATAAGTTGAAAGGCAGGTTAAAAAGAGCATCGTACCCCAAAGCAGCCAGCTGAGGCCGCTGTCTGTAATATTTGCCTTTGCCTGGTTTATCATCTGGTGGATGATCTCCAGGCTTTTCTCGTTTGAAAGTGGTTGATCGTTTGACATACTAATTAAGGTTGCGTAAAGATTTATTTTTGTTACGGAGCAAATAAGCCGGGATGATATAGCTTACTAATATCGCTGCTGCTGCAAAAAGGATCTGGTAATCATAATTAAAATAAGCTGAAGCGATCGCCAACACCCAGGCAGCCAACCCTCCATAAACAAGTGGTTTGAATTGCAGGAATTTACCCGAGATGAAAGTTCCCAAACCATACAGTAACATAAAAAAAGGAAAAACGCTGGTATGCCATCCCATCCGGCTCAGGATCATACTTAAAACAAAAAAACTGATACCCATACCCATCCATAGGTATTTCATACTGTCACCAACATAGGTATTCGCCTTTTGTGTTCGTTCTTCTTTGATTCCCATGTAAGCACTGATAGCAGCGCCCGGAATAATAAGCAGCCATACCAGGTAATGCCTTTCATATTGCAAAGCATTCTTTAACACAAACTGGCCAATACAGGCTATAAATGTAAGCCAGCCCCATAACAGGAAATGTTCGGTATTATCACCCATTTCCTGCCGTGTCTTTGTGATCATATTTTGTATCAGCTTCAAACTATCCTGGGGAGAAAAATTTTCCTGTTCCATAATTATAGAATTTATAATTTCAGCTTGCGCTTGTTTAATTATTTACATTCCGATATCAGCATCTCCACTCTTTGCTTTCCCCAGTTTGGATGAATTTCACTTGCCGGTTTAAAATTATTGTATTTACCAAGTGACGATTGTAATACAGGTTTTGCAGTTACACAGCCGCCGCCGAATTGCTCCGGGGTATACATTAAACCCTGGCCTTTTAAATATTCAGGTCTTGGGTTTGCAGGGTCCTGTTTCATAGCAGCATCAAGATGAGAGGCTGCTTCCGGGCCATACTCCATATACCTTTGCATTGGATTTACCATCATATGGCTGCTGGCTATCATACTTTTTATACAACTCACCTCGGAGTTATTGGGTTGCAGGGAATCTGCTGCGTTGATCAACAAGGTTGCCTTATCTGCTATCGCATCGATCTTCGATTTATCCTGTTCCATATATGTATAATTGACCTGGCAAAGGGCAGCATAATAATAAGCCAGCCATTGGTTCTTTTCTGAAGCAGCAATCCGCTCAAAATTATTGGCAAGGGTCAAAAGGTTTACCGGGTTCTTGAAACTCGTATCGATTGCGGCAATATTTTTTTTCATCGCTGCAATATATTTATCAGTTTGTGCAAAAGTGCTGACCGATAAAATACTAACTGCACATAGAAGGAATACTTTTTTCATTATTTTTTATTTTTTTTTGTTAAGTGTTATTTTTTGTTCTTTAATTTTTCATATTCTCTCTCCACGGAATTGGCTTGTGGAAATATATAGGCACCTGCAAAATGGAAGGCCAGTCCAACGCCCCATCCGAGGGTTGACCATAGCGGCCATGGGATATTACCCCATCCGAAATTGCCAAAATCAATATCATGACGGTTGCTGGATAAGAACCATATACCCCATAAAAATGCATTTATGATGATATAGGTTACTGCATGTGTTTTAAAGCTTGCTCTTTTCTGGGCGATCTCCCATAAAATGGGGTCTTTGCCTTCGGGAGCCGGTTGATAGTCTGACATAAAAAAATATTTATTAGTTATGGAATGATTAAGAATTTATTTATTAAAGGTTATTGTTAATTGCATCCTGTGTTCTGTCTATGCCGAAGCTGATAAAACATCCCAGGTAAATAAAACGCTTTGATGGCGCTGTTATCGCTTCTTTCCTGCTGCCATCGGCCGAATAATTATAATTGAAAACCTGGTTTTGTCCCAAAACATTATTAATGCCCAATACCCATACTGTAAATGCTTTGGGATTTTTCTTTCCAATGCCCGGTAAATAATTTACGCTGAAGCTCATACTGTTGTAGTTGATCGTCCTTCCGGCGTCACTTATCACATATTTGCTTTGTGCATTATCATAAGCGATGCGATAGTAAGGACGGCCGGTAGCAAAATTATAGCTCAGGTTAAATCCTGTTTTCCACGGCAGCACAAACTTCTTTACTACAAGTGCAGCAGTATGACTGGCAGCAAATGACGGTGTTATAGCTTTTGGATAGTTCAAAAAATCTCTTTTTGTATCAAGGAAAGAATAAGATACCCAATAATCAACTTCCTTAAATGTTTTTTTATCTCTCCAGAAAAGCTCTACGCCTTTTGCATAACCAAAGCCATTATTATTGGCAGCCATTTCCCTGCCGGTGAAACTAAATGATGTTTTATACAGGTCGTCATAGTTCTTATAAAACGCCTCCATCCTGAACGTTCGCTGGTTGCCCAGTTTTTGGTACTGGAGAATATAATGTGTTGCTTTGGAATAATTAAGTCCGGCTGTTGTTGGTAAATATTTTCTTTCAGGGTTCTGGTAAAAAATGCCATAAGCAAATGAGGCCTGGCTGTTATCTGCAAACTTGTAAGCCACGGAAACCCTTGGCGCCACATTCCATTTTTTCACCAGTTCCGAATATTCAAGCCTTCCGCCGATCTTTGCAGCAAGGCTATTGGTAATATAGATATCCGTTTCTGCAAATACAGATTCAAGGTTATCTTTTACTGATTCTGAAAATTTGGTTCCGTCATATAATGTATAGGTCGATCTTTCATCGCTGTAGAAATAATCAGACCCAAAACGGATCACGTTCAATCCATTCAGCTTTTTTTCGAATACCAGTCTTGCCTGTGCATATTTTGCCCTGTTATTTAATGTGAAGTTCTTAAAGGCATAAAAAGAAGGATTGGTAATAACCTGCTTTTGATTACCGGCATCCTGTAATTCATTCAATATATCATCCTTGTTTGTGCTGAAACTAATGCCTGCGTTTATTCTCCACCCTGCTGCGATATTATCTCTCCAGTTGATATTCTGGTAGCTGTTTAAATTTTCAATGGCAAAAGCATTTTTTAAAACCAGGGAATCTATGTCATGTGTCCTGAACCCTGTTTTATTAGCGCTGATATAGCCATAGTATTTTATAAAACCGCCGCTTTTTGTTTTGATGCGAAAATTGGCATCGCCCTGGTGATATACCGGTAATTGATAAAAATCCTGTTTGTATTTATTGAATTTAAAGGCAAGCCACAGGTCAGTATAATTATAGGAAACGCCCCAGGATGACTTTTTATCTTTAGCAAGATGCTGGATACCGCCACCAACACCAATTACGGATATTGCCAGGTCGGCCTGTGTTCTTTCAGGCAGGTCCTTGCTTTCCAGTATTAAAGCGGAAGAAAGTGCCTGGCCATACAATGCAGAATAGCCGCCCGAACTAAAAACAGTTCCTTTAAAAAGAAAAGGATTAAATCGTCCTCTTGTAGCAATGCCCGGTGTGCTGCTGTAGAAAAAATTATTTACAATGTTGCCATCCATATATATCTTACTTTCTGTAGCGGAGCCTCCCCTTACAAATAAACCTTCGCTTTCTCCAACCTGCTGAGTACCGGGTAATGTTTTAAAAGCACTGGTCACATCGCCGTTAGCACTTGGCGTAGTAACGATATCCAAAGCGCTTAAAACCGCGCCTTTGTTTTTATCGCTCGCCACAAATGAACCTGCAGAGATCACAACGGCTTTTAATTCCGTAACCAGCTCTCTTAATGAGATGTTCAAAACCAGGGGGCTTCCCTCAAGCTTAATATCCTGCTGAAAGGGGCGATATCCTATAATTGAGGTCTCGATCAATTGCGCTCCTTTTTCTGTGGTAGAAAAAGAGAAATTACCCAATGAATCTGTTGTAGCCCCGTCATAGGTATTTTTTAGTGTTATGCTGACACCCATCACCGGTCTCCCTTTGGTGTCGGTAATTTTTCCCGACACTTTAACCTGTGATTTTACTGATAAAGCAGACAATAAAACAAGCAAAGTCAATACCCTTTTCATTTCTTCTAAATTTTACACAAACGTAAAGTAGTTTATATTATAAACCAAATTATTTTTAAAAAATATTTTTTTAATAACGGTATACACGTGGAAAAGTGAAATATTTTGACCTTTGTATCACATTGATTACCATATAGATATAGAGCCTCCCAGTAGTGCACACTTTACTGTTAGTTTAGGCAGGAACTTATTAACATCGGGTAAAATTTATTTTTTTATGTGGCCGCAATTTGTAATTTAGCAACAGAATTTAATGGGTTAGTAAGTACAAAGGGTCAGCAGAAATGTTGACCCTTTTACTTTGATTTAACTAAAGGAAAATTATAATATAAGTTAGTTTCTATTCTCTTCCTGAGCCTTGTGCAAATGATCAGCACCGGCTGATGAAAACAACAATACTTACTTCCATATTTGTTTTCTCATTCTTCTTTTTACATTTTACATTTATGCCATGAGTAAAACCAAATCAGCTTTTTTTTGCCAGAACTGCGGTTATGAAAGCGCCAAGTGGTTAGGCAAATGCCCGAGCTGCAATAACTGGAATACTTTCGTTGAAGAAGTGATCGTGAAAGGAACAGATAAAAAAGAGAAAGACGACTGGCGGGAATACAGCGGAACAGGAAAACAAAAGACGATCTCTATTAATGATGTCAGCAGCGCAGAAGAAAAAAGGATCATTACCACCGATGCGGAATTAAACCGGGTATTAGGTGGAGGTATCGTTTTAGGAAGTATTGTCTTGGTTGCAGGAGAACCCGGTATCGGCAAATCAACTTTGTTTTTGCAAAATGGGTTGCAGTTAACGGATATTGTTACACTATATATAAGTGGCGAAGAAAGTGAGCAACAAATAAAAATGCGGGCAGATCGGCTGGGAACTAAAAGCAGCAACTTTTATTTGCTTACAGAAACCAACACCCAAACCATTTTCCAGGAAATAAAAAAATTAAAGCCTCAACTGGTAATTGTGGATTCCATTCAAACACTGCAATCTCCTTTTGTTGAGAGTGGGCCGGGCAGTATAAGCCAGATCAGGGAATGTGCTGCTGAGCTGCAGCGCTTTGCCAAAGAAACCAACACCCCTGTTTTTTTAATTGGACATATTACCAAAGATGGTACCATCGCCGGGCCAAAGATACTTGAGCACATGGTAGATACTGTTCTCCAGTTTGAGGGTGACAGGCATTATGCTTACAGGATCCTGCGAACATTGAAAAATCGTTTCGGTTCTACTGCCGAACTGGGTATTTACGAGATGACCGGCCATGGCATGAGAGCGGTTAGCAATCCTTCCGAATTATTGATCACACAAAAAGAAGAGCAGCTAAGCGGTATTGCCATTGCGGCTACAATAGAAGGCATGAGGCCATTATTGATCGAGGGCCAGGCTCTGGTTACACAAAGCATATATGGCACACCACAGCGAACGGTAAGCGGCTTTGACCTTAGGCGCCTGCAATTATTACTGGCTGTGCTGGAAAAAAGAGGAGGTTTTCATTTTGGCGTTAAAGATGTTTTTATAAATATTGCCGGTGGCTTAAAGATTGAAGACCCTTCAATTGACCTTGCCATTGTAAGTGCACTGCTTAGCAGTTTTGAGGACGTGCCCGTTAACCATCAATATTGCTTTGCAGGTGAAGTTGGGTTAAGCGGCGAGATAAGGGCAGTGAACAGGATCGAACAGCGGATCGCCGAGGCCGAAAAGCTTGGCTTTGAAAAGATCATAGTCAGTAAGTACAATTCAAAATCATTGGGCAAATTAAAATTTAATATAGAAGTGGTGCCATTAGGCAAGGTAGAAGAACTTTATCAATACCTGTTTTAACTGCAGATGTAATTATCTTTTAAGATGATAACGCAATTAAAAAATATTTTTACTAGTTCCGTACATCTTTTTTACCCTCACGTATGCACGGGATGCGGATCTGACCTTTTGGAAGAAACCAACCTGCTTTGCTTCAGGTGTATCAATGATCTGCCCCACACTAATTTTGCAGCATTCGCAAATAACCCGGTTGAAAAATATTTTTGGGGCAGGCTTCCTTTAACAGCGGCACACAGTGAATTTTATTTTTCAAAAGAATTTTTAATTCAGCAGCTCATTCACCAGCTTAAGTACAAAGGCAACATGGAAATTGGTTTTTACCTGGGTGAGCTGATGGGAAAAAGCCTGCTGACCAGTTCCCGCTTTAATTCCGTTGATGCGTTGATACCCCTGCCACTATATGCCGATAAAGAACACAAACGCGGCTATAACCAGGCAGCAGTTATTTGCAATGGCATGTCTTCCGTAATGAATGTTCCTGTCTTAAATAATTATGTTATTCGCCGGCACGCCACCGAAACACAAACCCGTAAGCACCGCACAGAGCGCTGGGAAAACGTGAAAGGGAGTTTTATGATCCCGAACAGCGATGCCTTAAAGAACAGGCATTTGTTACTGGTGGATGATGTGGTTACTACCGGCGCCACACTGGAAGCCTGCGGTAATGTGTTGTTACAGGCACAATCCGTTAAGTTAAGTATTGCAACACTTGCCTATGCAGCTAAGTAGCTTTGATCATAACAAAGTGTAGGCAAATAAGTCTAAATTTGAAAAATGAAGAAACACGTATTTGTTTATTGCTTTTTACTCATAGCCGGTTGCCTGTTTTTTGCTTCCTGTAAAAAAGATTCTTTTATAAACAGTGCGGATGCAAGGCTTACCATTACCACAGATACCTTAAAATATGATACTGTTTTTACAACGACCGGGTCTGTCACCAAATTCTTTAAGATCATTAATGAGAATAATCAAAGGCTTCGCCTCAGCAAAGTAAAATTGATGGGCGGTGCCGTCTCATCTTTTAAAATGAATGTGAATGGCGCTAACAATAATGAAATAAACAACCTGGAAATTGATGCCAACGACAGCATCTATGTTTTTGTATCTGTTATCATAAACCCAAATGCAGCTAACCTCCCCTTCATAGTCAGCGACAGTATTCTTATCAATTATAACGGCAATACCCGCTACGTACAGCTACAGGCATTCGGCCAAAATGCAAATTTTTTACGCAACAATGTCATTACCGGCAACGTGGTGTGGACGAATAATCTGCCTTATGTTATTCTCGGAAGCCTCCGCATCGATACACCTGCTACATTGACCATTCAACCGGGCTGCAGGATCTATTCTCATGCCGATGCGCCTTTTATAGTTGATGGTACACTTATAGTTAATGGCACCAATCCCGCTCCTGTTGTTTTTACAGGCGACAGGCTGGATGATGTTTACAAAGATCTTCCCGCAAGCTGGCCCGGTATCTACTTTCGGGGCAACAGTAAAAATAATGTGTTGAGATATGCTGTTGTAAAAAATGCATATCAGGGTATTGTTACAGAAAAGCCTTCCATCAATACCAATCCAAAAGTTATTCTGCACCAATGCATAATTGATAATGCTTATGATGCCGGGGTATTATGTGTGAACAGCAGCCTGCAGGCAGATAACAGCCTTATCAGCAATTGCGGCAGCAATATTTATTTGAGTTATGGCGGCGATTATAATTTTACCCATTGTACCGTAGCAAGTTTTTCAAACCTGTACCTTAACCATAAAAACCCCGTGCTGTCTGCAGACAATTATGCATTTCAAAACGGGACGCTGCTTACCACTAACCTGAATGCCGTTTTCCGTAACAATATTTTCTGGGGAGATGAAGGATTTGTAAATAATGAGGTTGTGGTTAATAAACAGGGTGCTAACACATTTAATGTATTGTTTGAAAAGAATATATACAGGGGCCTCAATGACCCGGCCTACAGTACTTTAACTTCTAATATAAAAAACCAGGATCCTTCTTTTGACAGCATTGATGTGAGCAAACGTTTCTTCAATTTCAGGATAACAAACAACTCATCAGCACCTGGCATAAATAAGGGTACGATCACCGGCTTCCCCCTTGATCTTGATGATAAAAACCGGAATAACGGCTTACCGGACCTTGGCTGTTATGAAAAACAATAGCCGCTCATCCAGTCTTTTTACTACTCACTCGCAGAAATTGGCGTAATTTTATATTGATCCCCTGGCCACCAAAAACGGCCTTTAAACGTTATTCTTAAAAACAATTAGTTATGATAAAGTTATTAGCGATCCTTACTGCATTTTTTTTCACCGGGTCACAAACCAATACAATTACTCCGCCTTGTGCTGACAAGCCCATTGCAAAGTCCATTTACGATTTTAAAGTAGAAGCGCTTGACGGTGGCACCATCGATTTTTCGGCATTCAAAGGCAAAAAAATATTGATCGTAAACACGGCCAGCAAATGCGGCAATACACCGCAATATGAAGACCTGGAAAAACTTTATGCAGCTCATAAAGACAAATTGGTTATTGTTGGCTTCCCCGCAAATAATTTCGGCGGACAGGAACCCGGGACCAACAGCGAGATACAGGAATTCTGCAAAAAGAATTACGGTGTTACTTTTCCAATGGCAGCCAAGATATCCGTCAAAGGAGATGATACAGCTCCTATTTATCAATGGCTGACTAAAAAATCAGAGAATGGTGTTTTAGATGCCGAGGTCAAATGGAATTTTGGTAAATTCTTATTGGATGAAAAAGGGAATTTATTAAACTACTTTGGCAGCAAGGTTTTACCAATGAGTGAAGAGATCACCAGTAAATTATGATGAGGCTCTTATTTATTCTCATTGGTTTTTCCCCGTTATATGCAATTCAACCTTCATTACAAACCAGGTCGATCTATGATTTTAAAGTCGCATCGCTCAATGGCAGTACTATTGATTTCGCAGACTTTAAAGGAAAGAAAATCCTAATTGTAAATACAGCATCAAAATGCGGTTTTACACCCCAATATGAAGGGCTGCAAAAATTATACGAGACCTACAAGGATAAACTGATCATCATTGGTTTTCCCGCCAATAATTTTTTCTCGCAGGAACCGGGAACTAATTCAAAGATCGAAGAATTCTGCACAAAAAATTACGGGGTAACTTTTCCCATGGCAGCAAAAATATCGGTAAAGGGAAAAGATATTGCACCCATTTACCAATGGCTTTGTAATAAAGATCAGAACGGCGTGATGGATGCTAAAATATCCTGGAACTTCAATAAATTTCTTTTGGATGAAAATGGCAAACTGATCGGTCATTTTAAAAGTAAAGTGAAACCTATGAGTGAAGAGATAACGAGTAACCTGTAAATTGCCTTATTAATAACCATGAAATTCTTCCTTCTCTTTATAATATCATCTTTATCAGCTACAGGCCTCATTGCCCAGGTTCCAAAAAGTGGCACGTATACTTATAAATATTGCGACTTGGAGTATAATGCTTGTATAAGCAAATGCAAGATCAGGATCAAGGGTAATAAAATATGGGTATACGCACCTGCCAACCTTACCTTGGTAAAAGAAGGAGATCTTATCGAAAGCGGAACACTCTATAAACATTCCTCAGGCAAATGGGTAATAAGGCCTTACAAGCAAAGATCAGTTGAGGTTTTCGAAGGTAGTAATGAGCCAATGCGTTGGATAGATTTTAGGAAAAAACAGTTCTGGACTTTTTAGGATTTCTTCTCGTCCTCGTCTCCGACGAGGATGCGCTGGTTTTGAGTTTTCAACTCAACCCACTTCAACTATCTTTGCAGCCATGCAATTCCATTCCATCATCGGACAAAAAGAAATCAAAGAACAACTGGTTCAAATGGTACAGCACAACCGGCTTAGTCATGCCCTATTGTTCCTGGGTAAGGAAGGAAGCGGCGCTTTACAATTGGCTCTGGCATTTGCCCAGTATATCGTTTGCAAGCCCCAGCCTAAAGAAGTTGATCTCTTTGCCGCAACAAACTCCGATAACAAGAAACAAGAAACAGATCAACAAGAAACAAGAAACGATTCCTGTGGCATTTGCCCCGCATGCAAAAAAGCAAATGAACTCATTCATCCCGATATCCATTTCTCTTATCCCGTCATCACAAAAAAGGCCGGCGAAAAACCGATCAGTACGGATTTCATAAAAGAATGGAGAGAATTTATTTCACAGAACCCATATGGAAATGTGTACGACTGGCTTCAATTCATCGGCGCCGAAAACAAACAGGGGAACATCACGGCCAGTGAATGCGCCGACATCATCCGTAAATTAAATCTTAAAAGTTTCGAAAGTGAATACAAGATCCTTATCATGTGGATGCCGGAATTTTTAGGTAAAGAAGGGAACAAACTTTTAAAGCTTATTGAAGAACCGCCGCCAAACACTTTATTCATTTTAGTTGCAGAGAATGAAGACCTGGTGTTACCAACCATTATATCGAGGACTCAGCTTGTAAAAATTCCCATGCTTAGCAACCTGGAAGTAGAGGCCGCACTGGAACTGAACGCCGGCGTTAAAATGGAAAAGGCGCAGCAAATTGCCGCGGTTGCCGAAGGCAATTACCGGGAGGCCCTACAATTATTACAACACGCCGAAGACGATTGGGAGGTCATGCTCAGGGACTGGCTGAATGCGATCATTAAAACCGGTCCCCTTGCCCAGGTAAAATGGATCGACGAGACGGCTAAAATAGGAAGGGAAAAGCAAAAGCAATTCCTCAGGTATTTCACTCACCTTTTGGAACAAGCTATCAGGTTGAGAGTAATTAACGATCAACAAGAAACAAGAAATGAACTTGATTTTGCCCTCCGCCTCAACAAATTATGCGACCTCGGCCAGCAGGAAGCCATAATAACCGAATTGGGCAAGGCCAGTTACTATATTGAGCGTAATGCCAACGCCAAAATGCTCTTTCATGCCCTTTCCATCAGGTTATATCATATTATTAACAACAAATCGTTAATTTTGGTGAATTGAGGAGTTTGAGCCAGTAGCAAAGATTTACTAGGTAAGATTATTTTGTAATCAACATATAATCAAAAATCAGCATAGTTGTGTCACTCACTTGTACGGCAAACCAATATGGAATATTACCTGCCGCATATAGAAATACAGTAAAAGTCCCGATAACTATCGGGAGCGACAATAACAAAGTTGAATAGTAATTCTCCTGCCGGGCTCATAATACTCTTCCCGATTTTTTATCATTAATTCTTAATTACCAATATATGGGATGTGGAAGTTGCGGAACATCTAAGGATGGAGCGCCGGGTGGTTGCCAGAGCCATGGCAGTTGCGCAAGCGGCGGTTGTAACCGTATGAATGTACACGATTGGCTGGCTAACCTGCCATTCAGCGACCCCGAAAGCGGTTGTCGCGTAATTGAAGTGAGCTTTAATAATGGCAGTCGTAAAGATTTTTTCAGGAATAACACCATTCAGCATTTTGAGAAGGGAGATATGGTTTCCGTTGAAGGCGTAAGTGGCTTTGACGTGGGCATGGTTAATATCACCGGTGAGCTGGTTCGCTTACAAATGAAAAAAAAGAGGGTTGACGAAAACAGCGCAGATATAAAAAAAGTTTTACGCCGTGCCAGTGAAACGGATATTTCTAAAATGCTGGAAACAAAAGCAAGAGAAGCACAGGTGCTCATCCGCAGTCGTGCCATGGCCCGCCAGTTGAAACTGGAATTAAAAATGGCCGAAGTGGAAATACAGGCCGATGGCCGCAAAGCCACTTTCTTTTATATTGCTGACGACCGCGTTGATTTCAGGGAACTCATAAAATTATATGCCGGCGAATTTAAGGTTAAGGTAGAGATGCGCCAGATAGGTGCCAGGCAGGAAGCAGGTAAGGTAGGCGGTATCGGCAGTTGTGGCCGTGAGCTTTGCTGCAGCAGTTGGCTCACCGATTTTAAAAGCGTAAATACAAACGCGGCACGTTACCAGAATTTAAGCATCAATCAAACCAAGTTAAGCGGCCAGTGTGGCCGGTTAAAGTGTTGTTTAAATTATGAACTCGATACTTATATGGATGCGTTGCAGTTCTTTCCTGAAGATGCAGACATGATAGAGATGGCGAAGAGCCGTGCATTTTTAGTAAAGAAAGATATCTTCCGCAACCTGATGTGGTACACGATGCCGGATAGCAACAAGCAATATCCCCTGACCATTGAGCGTGTTAAAAAAATAAAAGAATTAAATAAGCAGGGTATTCGCCCCGAGGACCTGGAACCAGTAGAAGTTGTGACCAGTAAGCCAAAAGAGATCGAGCCGGTATATGCAGATGTTGTTGGCCAGATCAGTTTGAAGAGCCTTGAAAAGACAAGCCGCAAAAGAAGGGATACTGAAAGAAACCAGAACAGGCAGTCCGCAGGACCCGGTGGGCAAAGGGGGCCTAATCAAAGCCGCGGCGGACAGGGACAGCAGCAAAAAGGCGGAAACCAGCCTGCACGTGGGGGTGAAAGGCCACAGCAGGGAGGCGGCAACCAGCCCAGCCGTCAACAGGGCCCTGGTGGTAACAGGAATAACCCAAACAGGCAATCCCCAGGACCCGGCGGACAAAGACCTAATCCAAACAGGGGCGGGCAAAATCCACAACGGCCAAATCAAAATCCCAATAATAAAGACGGGGATAAAAAATAACTTAGTATTAAACTAACGTCGGGTTTTTAAGCCCGGCGTTTTTTATTTTTGCAGCATAATAACCTACATGTCAATAACAGTAAATAATCTCACAAAAATTTATGGTGCACAAAAAGCAGTTGATACCATTTCTTTTAAAGTAGGTAAAGGGGAGATCGTTGGATTCCTTGGCCCCAATGGCGCAGGCAAGTCAACAACCATGAAGATCATCACCGGCTACCTGCAGGCAGATGAAGGCACAGCCGAAGTATGTGGCATCATGGTAAATGAGAACAGCAATGAAACAAAAAAGAAGATCGGGTATTTACCCGAAGCCAACCCATTGTACTATGATATGTATGTAAGGGAATACCTGGATTTTGTTACCAACGTTCATGAAGTAAAAAATAAAAAAGAAAAGATAGAGGAAGTAATTAAAACTGTCGGGCTTAGTATTGAGGCCAATAAAAAAATAGGACAATTAAGCAAGGGCTACAAACAACGGGTTGGTTTGGCCGCCGCATTGATACATGATCCCGAAGTATTGGTACTGGATGAACCCACCAGTGGCCTTGATCCCAACCAGATCGTGGAAATAAGAGAAGTGATAAAAAAATTGGGTGAGCATAAAACGGTATTATTCTCTTCTCATATTTTGCAGGAAGTACAGGCCATTTGTGACAGGGTGATCATTATAAATAAAGGAACTATTGTTGCTGATGATACATTAAGCAATCTTCAAAAAGGAAAAGAAGGAGATCAGTTTGTGATCGTTGAGTTCAGGGAAACTATCCCGGTTGATAACTTAAGGAATATGAAAGATGTAGTTAATGTTCATCAGCAATCCCCGACATCTTTCAAACTACAAACTACAAAAACAGATTCCGTAAGAAAGCAATTAATGGAATTGAGTTTGCAGAATAACCTGAACATTGTTTCTTTGCAAAGTGAGAGCAATAGCCTGGAAGAAGTTTTTAAAACATTAACCAATTAACGGATTAACTATTAAACCAATTTACCAAAATGAGTTACATCGCCTCCATCCATGCCCGCCAGATATTAGACAGCCGCGGCAATCCAACTGTTGAAGTAGATATATTAACTGAGAACGAACACATGGGCCGTGCAGCCGTGCCGAGTGGTGCCAGTACCGGTATTCATGAAGCAGTAGAGCTGAGGGACGGCAATAAAAAATTATATGGTGGCAAGGGAGTACTCAAAGCAGTAAAAAATATCAATACCATTCTTGCTGATAATTTATTGGGCTGGGATGTAGCCGACCAGACAGGTATCGATGCGATGATGATCGCCCTGGACGGTACGCCCAATAAAGGAAAGCTGGGCACCAATGCAATTCTTGCGATAAGTATGGCCGTTGCCAAAGCAGCGGCACTGGAAGCCAACCTTCCTTTATACCGTTATATCGGCGGTACCAATGCGAAGATATTACCCATCCCCATGATGAATATCTTAAATGGTGGTGCCCATGCCGATAATAAAATAGACTTCCAGGAATTTATGGTAATGCCCGTAGGTGCATCTGGTTTCAGCGAAGGCTTGCAATGGGGGGTTGACATATTCCATTCATTAAAAACAGTGCTGAAGAAAAAAGGATATAGTACCAATGTTGGGGATGAAGGTGGCTTTGCGCCAAATATTCAAAGCAATGAAGAAGCGATCGAAACAGTATTGACCGCAATACAGGCCGCCGGGTATAAGACCGGAACCCAGATCATGATCGCCATGGATGCTGCAAACAGCGAGTTATGGAATGCAAAAGAGAAGAGATACATATTTCATAAGAGTGATGGCAAAAAAATGACGAGTGAGCAACTGGTAAAATACTGGGAGGGCTGGGTGAAAAAATATCCCATCTGCTCAATTGAAGATGGGATGGCAGAGGATGACTGGCAGGGCTGGAAGATGCTTACAGAAGCTATAGGCAAAAAATGCCAACTCGTAGGTGATGATCTTTTTGTAACCAATGTTACCCGCCTGGAAAGAGGTATCAAAGAAGGAATTGGCAATGCATTATTGGTTAAAGTAAACCAGATAGGTACCATTACCGAAACAATGAATGCAGTAAGCATGGCTCAGAATAATGGCTTCAATACGATCATGAGCCATAGGAGCGGCGAAACAGAAGATACCACTATCGCCGACCTGGCCGTAGCCCTGAATTGCGGGCAGATCAAAACCGGGTCCGCTTCAAGAACAGACCGTATGGCCAAATACAACCAGCTCATCCGTATTGAAGAAATATTGGGAGAGAGTGGTATATATCCAAAAGGAAAGATTAAATTTGGTAAGTAACAGTTAACCACATGAAATTTCTAACCCATATTCCAAACTGGTTAAAAAACAAGTACCTGCTTGCGGGTGGTTTTTTCGTGGTATGGATGGTTTTCTTCGATCCCAAGGACATTCCCTCAGGATTTGAAAGGAGATCCCGTTTGAATGAATTACAAAGTAGTGAGCGGCATTTGGACGAGTTGATCACCGATTCGCATAAAGAATTGGATTTATTAAAGAATAATGCCCAAAGCATTGAAAAATATGCAAGAGAGAAATATATGATGAAAAAAGATAATGAAGATCTTTTCGTCTTAAATCCTGCCCCCGAAGACAAATAGTTGCATTTAAAAGCAATATTCCTGTTTAACCCCCGTTTATGTAAATGGATAATGGATATTTAATTTTTTAACACAAGCAACTTAACTTGTCTATGCACAACTTTACCCCGGAAGATCTGCTATTGTATTTGTACAAAGAAACTTCCCCAGCACAAACGGCCGAAATAAAGGCTGCTTTGGAAACTGATTGGAGCCTCCGTGAAAAATTTGAAGTGATAACTTCAGCCCAAAAAAGGCTGGAAGCACTTAAAATGTCACCAAGTCAGCAAACAGTTGATAATATATTGAGCTATGCTGAAAAAGCTATTAACGAACTTACGCCACACGCTTAATTCGGTAACGCTTTTAACGTAATTTTATCCCCCGATAATATGGGGGATTTTTTATGACCCAAAAAGAGCGCTACCGTTTTTTAATAGATTATTTTTTACAGCACGCTCCCGGTGCAGAAACAGAATTGATCTATGATAGTCCATTTCAATTGCTGGTAGCGGTCATTCTTTCAGCACAATGCACCGATAAAAGGGTTAACCTTACCACCCCCCTTATTTTTGAAAAATATCCTGACGCGGTTTCTTTAAGTAAGGCTGAAGCAGCAGATCTCTTCTCTTTGATCAAAAGCATTTCTTATCCCAACAATAAAACAAAGCATTTGATCGGTATGGCAAAAATGCTGGTAGAAAAATTCGGGGCTGAAGTACCTATGACGGTTGACGAATTGGTGCAATTGCCGGGCGTGGGCAGGAAGACGGCAAATGTGATAACCTCGGTGATAGACAGCCAGCCCAATATGGCAGTAGATACCCATGTTTTCAGGGTTAGTGCAAGAATAGGGCTAACCACCAATGCCAAAACCCCGCTGGCAGCCGAAAAACAATTGATTAAAAATTTACCCCGGGAATATGTACATTTGGCCCACCACTGGCTGATACTGCATGGAAGATATGTTTGTATTGCCCGTAACCCACGATGTAGCGAATGTGGATTAAAAACTATCTGCAAATTTTACAATCTTAAGAGAAAAGTAGATATTTAAGTATAGAAATATTCGGTATCCCTTAAAAGCTCCCTTTTTTTAACCCCGGATATTTATTACATGAAAAGTACAGCCTTTGTTGCAAGCGTTATTATATTAATGCTTGGTTCAACCCAAAAAGTGTTTGCTCAATATCCCTATCGCGATGATATTTATTACGAGAATGCGCTAACCTATGAATTAGGCGGGTCCATCGGCGCAATGAATGCTTTCACCGACCTGGGAGGAAGAAAAGGGATCGGCAAAAAATTCATCAAAGACCTGAATGTACGTAACACGCAATTTACGGGCAGTATTTTCTTAAGTGTTGTTTATAAATATGCCATTGCATTGAGGCTCGAAGCTACCTGGGGCTCAGTAAAAGCAGACGATAAGATATTGGAAGCTGTTAAAGAAACCACGCTTGGAAGATATGATCGCAACCTCAGTTTCAAAACGCTTATTAACGAGGTTACGCTTGTCGCTGAAATTCATCCCCTTTATTTTAAAAAGTATACCGGTGGAGAAAGGCTTCCCCGGTTATCGCCATATTTACTGGGAGGCATCGGCTTCTTTTCTTTTAATCCAAAAGCCAAGCTGCGTGATGACTGGGTAGAGCTACAGCCGTTGAGCACAGAGGGGCAGGGATTTTCTGAATATCCCGACCGGAAGCCATACAAATTGAAACAACTGAATTTTCCTGTTGGGGCAGGCATTAAATACAAAATTTCTCCACTCTTTAATTTTAGTGCTGAATGTGTTTACAGGATCTTATCTACCGACTATCTGGATGATGTAAGCACGAACTATATCGATCAGACTGTATTTGCCAACCATTTTACCGGAGACCAGCTTTTAAATGCATTATTATTAAATGACCGCCAAAGAGAATTAAATCCATCACATGTACCGCTCAAGGGTGACATAAGGGGAAATCCAAAAAACAATGATGCCTATTTTACCATAAATCTTAAACTGGGCTTTATCTTTTAAAACAGTATTGGACAAAAAACATCCCGGCTTTTACTTTTAGCCGGGGAATATTGAATACAGGATATTTTCACATTTGTGAACAAAAAAACGGAAAGTTGAATCAGAATTGAGGAATAATCGTTTTATTTGCACCATAGCTTCGTCCTTTTGAAACCCCAGCCAAGATCATTAAAAAAGGATATTTATTACATGAAACAACTAATAACCGCTGTAAGCATTGCATTATTGCTTACCACCCCTATTGAGAAAGCCGCTGCACAGTACTATTTTTACGATAACAATTATTATGATAGCCCTATAATGTATGAGCTCGGCGCTTCGGTGGGCTTTATGAACTGCTTTACGGACCTGGGCGGCAGGAAGGGCATTGGTAAAAAGTTTGTCAAAGATCTGAACATGGGTAATTCCCAGCTTGCCGGAAGTGTTTTCCTGAGCGCCATTTGGAGAAATGCTATTGCACTAAGGGTAGAAGCCAGCTTTGGAACGGTAAAAGCTGATGATGCCATATTGAAAAAAGTAAAGGCAACTACCTTTGGCAGGTATGAAAGAAACCTTAGCTTCAAAAGCAATATCACTGAATTCATGGTTGCGGCAGAAATACATCCGCTCTACCTTATAAACAAATATGAAGATGAGAAAGAACCACCAAGGTTTTCGCCATACCTGCTTGCCGGCGTAGGATTCTTTTCTTTTAAACCACAGGCTAAATTAGGCGGTGCATGGGTCGACCTTCAGCCCCTGAGTACAGAAGGGCAGGGATTTGCAGAGTATCCCAACCGTAAGCCATATAAATTAAGCCAGGCAAACTTCCCCCTTGGCCTTGGCGTTAAGTATGAACTAACTTCCAAATTGAATATAAGAGGTGAGTTTGTTTACAGGATCTTATCTACCGATTACCTGGATGATGTAAGCACTAACTATATTGATGTAAGCCTGTATCCTAATTATTTTACAGGGAACAAATTAACCAACGCATTTTTATTAAATGACCGCCAGTACGAACTTGACCCCCTGCACATTACCAACGAAGGAGATCAACGCGGAAGTGCGAAGCATAATGACGCTTACTTTACTTTCAACGTTAAAGTTGGATTGACTTTTGGAAGAGAGAGGATAAAGAGATAGTCTACCGCAGCAATATCACATTGCCTTGTTTTTGTATAACCTTGTTTGTACTGGGTTTTGTATACTTTACAAACCATACATAGTTCCCTATATTTAATAAGCTGCCTTTTATTTTCCCATCCCAGCCCTGCAAAGGATCTTTGGTAAAATATATCTTCTCTCCATAGGTATTAAAAATTGTCATGCTGTAATCCGCCATATCACAGGCATGTAATGGCCTGAAATTGTCATTCAACCCGTCGCCATTGGGTGTAAAGGCATTGGGTAATAATAAAGCGCAGGGACAAGGCTCAAAAACAATATTCATTTCTGCAGTATCATTGCCACAGCCATTTTGCGCTATGATCCTGTACAGGCCTGTTGTTTTTGCGGTGAAGGTTGCTGCTTTGGTTCCGTCCTGCCAGGTATAATCTATTGTCTTTGCCGATGGCCTGATAATAAAGGTTTCTCCCTGGCATAAAGTTGTGTCTCTTCCTAATGCCAGTTGTAAAGTATCATTATATACTACATTCAGGCTGTCTTTAAAAACACAATGCCCAACCTTTGCTGTAACGGTGTAAAACCCCGGGTTATAAATATAATAAGTAGATTGATTGGTATTATTCTGGTCATCACGCTGCGGCGGAATTGATTCCCATTTATAGATACCTGTTCCAAAATCAGCATCAAGTACCAAAGAGTTTCCCTGGCAAAGCGCTGTATCATTAAAGTTTAATTGTTTATCGCCACGGTAGCGTACAATAACCGTATCCACCACTTCGCATTGCTTGGCAATTGTTACAAATGCCCAATACCTTCCCCCGGCGGTTATTCTTATTGTGGAATCAAGATCAATATTATAATTCACCCCATCATTTATATTAAGGCCTTTACTGCTCCATACATAATAACTTGCATCTGCTACATGTGCCGTCAGGTTAAAAATTTCTTTGGGGCATAATAATGTATCAGGGCCTAAACTAAAAGGCGGGGCGGCATAGTTATTAAATGAAATGTTTACTGTGTCGCTGTAAATGCCACAGCCTGCCACATCGATCCTGACAATGTATTGACCGCCCGGTGCAATTACCGCTAATTGAGACTGGTTGGCACTAAGCACTGTTCCATTAAGCAACCATTGATAAGTTGCGTTCTCGCTGGATGCATCTAATGTGATCTGTTCGCCCTGGCACATTAAATGATCCCTTCCCAGGTCAAGATTGGGTTCTGTTGTAAAAAAGACACCGATAGTATCAGTAACAGGACAACCATTGATCTTTACCGTATATGTACCTGTTTCTCTTACGGCCAAAACAGGTCCCAGTGTTGCCGTATCATCATTCCACTCGTAGAGCGCATTGGGTACGAGCGGGGCGTTTATTATATGGGTACCGGTATCACCGCATAAAAAAACATCGGGACCAAAATTATGCATGACCGGTAAAACAAAAACTATGGTATCGGTTAAGTCGATCGTGCCTGCACCTGCATCATTTACGTGCAGCGTAACGATATAGGAACCGGGTGTTGTGTAAATATGTGTGGGTTGCTGGATCCCATTCGCAGTATTTAAAGGTCCACTTGCCGGATCCCCAAAATTCCAAAGCACCTGGCTGGGAAATGGTGCCATTTCAAAAATATTTGAATTAAAGATGACCGTAGCGCCTGCACAGGTAGAACTATTAGAAATGGAGAAATTGGTTTGCGCCGCCGCATTCTTAACCGTGGCTGATAAAAAAAATATGATCAATATATAAACAAAGCGCTTCATCTGGTTTCTTTAGGTTTGATTTCAGAGCATTAAAAAAATTTAATTATCAGCCTTTTACTTTAAGCATTGGCCTTACCTGCTGCAGTGAGCCATTTTGCAACCTTGCATAATAAACACCGCTTGCTAAAGCACTACCGTTGAAAGTAATGGAATAGGTACCTTCTGTATAAAACTTATCCGCCAATGTTGCGATCCTCTTTCCGGCAGTATCAAAGACCTGCACAAGCGTATGACCTCCCTGTGTTTTAAATGTGATCGTTGTGGAAGAGACGAAGGGATTCGGGTAATTGATGATCAGGTTATCGCCAAGATCATTTAACTCCTGCATATCCATATTACATGCCGTGGCTTTTATCACCGGCAGGTATTGATAATTTTTCAGCAATACACTTTCAACATCTTTTGGCGGTAAACAAAACCAATCTCTTAAAATGGTTGAATAAACAGAACGGAAATCATATTGCATCGGCACGTTGTCAACGGCCTGGCCACTGGCAGGTATATCAGGATTTTTACCGAGTATGCCCTGCTTCACACTATCGCCAAATAAAAAGACGGGTTGGGCTGCACCATGGTCGGTACCAAGACTGCCATTTGATTGCATGCGCCTTCCGAATTCAGAGAAGGTCATTCCTAAAACCCTTTTTGAAATACCCAAAAACTTAAGGTCTTGTGTAAAAGCAGATATCGCTTCCGAAACCTGTTTTAATAATCCACTGTGGTTTCCTGTTAATGTGTTGCCACCATTCACCTGCCCGGCATGTGTATCAAAACCTCCCATGCTCACCATGTAGATCTTTGTTTTCAATCCGCCGGCTACCAGTTTGGCAACAGCTTTTAATTGTGCTGCCAGGTAATTATCTGCAGGATAAGCAGCCTGCTGTGTAACCTTTGCCGCTGCGGCTTTAATTACATCTGCATATTTGTTTGTTTGTCTTGCTATCGTTCGTAAATAGGTCAGCTCCACACCACTTGGTGTATTTGGTGTTGGATCCTGTATGGCATCAATTAAATTATAAAAATTAAGGCTCTCGTCAATGGCCAGTGCGTCAAAGCCTGTTGGGCTTAAAAACACCGGTGATAAAACAGAGCCTATTTGCAATGCCAAAGGATCGGGCATGGTATCATTTGGAAAACCCACAGGATAATTTGGATACTGGTGATTTAAATATCTTCCTGCCCAGCCGGTTGATAAATATTCTTCCGCATCCGCACCTGTTAACCAGATATCCATTGACCGGAAATGAGATCCGTTTGCAGATGGATAACCCACCGCCTGGATGGCGCACAATTTTTCTTCATTATACATTTGCTGCATACCCGTTAAAGACGGGTGCAACCCTGATTTGAGATTATTGTTCAAAGGCAATACCCTGTTCTCAGGTATGGCGATGTTTGGCCTTATACGGCTATAGTCGCTGTAAAACTCTAAAGGAATGATGGTATTTAAACCGTCATTACCGCCTGCCAGTTGTATAAGCACCAGCACGTGATCATTGTCAGCGCCGGTTAGCGATTGTAAAAAAGCAGAACTGCCAAATGCTTTTACGGATAAGCCTCCCAGTATAGAGGGCAACACTGCACCCTGTATTGTTTGTTTTAAAAATGATCGCCTTTGCATAGGATAGTTTTAGTGGATTAACACAAATGATATTCGGGAAGATTCATAATGTATTTATAAAGCGACCTAAGCCTTGCCAATACAATTTCCCTCGCCATCATATCTGCAGGATTTGCTTTGTAAGCATCCCAGGCATTTGTCCAGTAGTAATCCTGCAACTGGCCGCTTAATAAAAGCGAGCGCTTAATAAATTCTTTTCCGCTTTCCGATACGGGATAGCGCAGCAATATCTCCAGTGAATCATTTATTAAAAGGTTTGGATCTCCGGGATTGGCAAACTGTGCGGCAAATGCCAGCGGGTCGATCACAATGATTTCGTTATTATTCATGATACCGTCAGCGATCATCCTGTCTGTAAAGATCGTTCGCCTGGTATAGGTTGCGGTATTGACCCAGAGCTCGTGAAAAGCAGGCGCCTGGTAATAAGCATACCAGCCGGCAACTTCAGGTATAGCGCCTAATTCCTGCTGCATTTCAGCAGCTTCATTTTGTATGCTTTCCCAAACAGAGTAAGTTGCTTCATTATCACTGGAAGCAGGCATCACTACATTGAATTCATTGCACAGGTCGATGACAAAATCCAGCGGGCTTTTTATTATACAGGCCGATGAATATACCATGTCATAAAAATGTTTGCTTTTGAAAAGCGTTGCCAGTACGGGCTGAATATCGAAATTATTATTCCGGAAGACCTGTGCCAACGGGCTGATTATGGTTTGCTCAATGTCATTATCCATTTTATAATAAATAAAATGGCGGTATATCTTCCTGCAAATGTGTTTGGATACCTCTTCCTGTAAAAAGATCATATCCATTAATGCATCAACTTCCGAAGCGCCGGCAGCACCACTGTATCCCGTGATTATCCTGTTACCATAAAAAGCAGAGAACTCTTTATTTGCAGCATCATGCTTACCTGCATCAAAAAAATAATTGAAGGTGGCTGGATTGACCGTATGCCCCGTAAGTACCAGGGCCGCTGCTTTTACATCATCTTCTGTATATTTTGAATCGGGACCTTTGCCCGCTGTATAAAGTTCCTGCAGCTCTCTTGCATAGTTTTCATTCGGTGAAGTGTTCACATTTGACTCGCCGTTCAAAAAAAATAACATCGCCCTGTCGAGGGTAATGGCTTTTACCATGCTTTTAAAATTTCCTAAAGAATGCTGGCGAAGACTGAGATAATGATCGTACCAGAATCTTGCTTTTATCTTTTCAGTATTTACAGATGTGTCGGTTGCAAAATGATTATGCCAGAACACAACCATTTTTTCATGAATAGAACGGGAAGGGCTCAATGCCTGGCCAAGCCACCATGTCTTAAAAGATTCGATCCTTTTTTCATTGAGCTCTTTATCTGCAAGTGTGAGGCCTGTATTTATCCATGTTTGCCATAGTGCCACCCCGCTTGGGTCTGTATATCCACCAACACTATAATTATTTAACGGATAAGTTGAAGGCCCTGCTGCGGGCTGCAATAATTCATCAACTGCCTGTTGCATTGTCCTGTTTCTAAAATACAATACATCCTGTAGTTTAGCGCCAAACAGGGTTCGCTTTAAAAGATGAATGATTTGTGGAGTACCCCATGTACCGGTATATTCCTGCAAGCCATCTACTGGTGGAGTTTGTAGTTCTGTTTTAATGAATGGTATATTTTTTTTGCTGACGGTTGTGCCGGGCATTAGTGTTTCATTCATAGCGGATAGTGGTTTATATAACTATAAAAATTATAACGGGGTAAGCCAATTTGAAATGTTAGGGAAGAAGATCAGCCTGGCTAGTAATGGTAATTCCTGTGTTCGTTTCTATCAGCAAATAATTTGCCAAATAGGTTTTTATTCAAAAAATATTGTCGAAAATTTACCCTCTTTAAGTGATAAAGTTTTTGTTTTGGTAAAATTACTAACGCGTATCGTAAAATTACCTTCTACGCTCCCGTCTCTTATTTTTTCCAATTTGGTTATGCTTACCTTATTAGTAGTATCAGTAATACTGGTTGCATATGTGTTTCCGGAAGAATCTGTGTAACTGGCAAATATCTCTGTGTATGTATATGCCCTTGCGCTATCACCAGTAACCCTGATTATTAAATTATTCCTCCTTACAATACTATCAGGCAGCTTGCCTTCAACAGAAGTTGCAGTTAAATTACCTATGCTTTCGCTTCTTGCCATAGTTATGGAAAGTTTTACTGGCAGCGTATCTTGTAGAAAATCGAGATAAAGCAATTTAGTAACCGGTATTGGCTGTGGAGACAGGCTGTCTTGTTTTGTACAGGAGATCATTGCTGCCGTTAACAGTACACAGCTAATGAACAAAAGAGGTTTTTTCATAGTCAATAGAATTGGATAAGCGGAGTATTTATAGCAATATCAATGCCATTTTCAATTATAAAAAAATCCCAATATGCGATTGGGATTTGATAAAGAAGTGTTTATGTTATTTTATTGCTACAATAATTTTTTTATTTCTGTAACCAGTTCACCTTTTGTAATGGGTATACCCATGATCTTATTATATCCTTTTGCATCTACAAAATAAATATCCCTGATGATCCTTATCAATTGCCCGTTATTAATTTCAGGAATTAAAACGGTCTCAAAATTTTTCAGGATGTCGCCAAGGTTTTTAGGAAAGGGGCGGATATAACGAAGATGTGCATGAGATACCGAATGTCCTTCTTTTTGTAATTCGCTACAGGCGCTTTTTATGGCGCCATAAGTACTGCCCCAGCCCAGCACCAATACCTTTCCGTTCTTTGGACCGCTATCCAAATGCTGTTCAGGAATATAATTGGCAATCATATCAACCTTTGCCTGCCTTGTCTTAACCATGTGCTGGTGATTATCGGGCTCATAACTGATATTACCGGTAACATCCTGTTTTTCCAATCCACCTACACGGTGTTCCAGGCCCTTTGTTCCGGGTATGGCCCAGGGACGAACTAATTTTTCATCTCTTTTATAAGGCTGGAATTTTCCGGCGTCATCCATATTGGCAGCAAAGTTCTGCGAAGCGAATTCAACTTTAATTTCAGGAAGATCGGCAGATACCGGAAATTTCCATGGCTCTGCGCCATTGGCAATATAACCATCACTTAAAAATATAACAGGCGTCATGTGCTGCACAGAAATCCTTACCGCCTCATATACCGCACTGAAACAATCGCTCGGCGTTGATGCTGAAACGATCGGCATAGGGCATTCACCATTCCTGCCATAGTATGCCTGCATAAGATCGCTCTGTTCTGTTTTTGTTGGCAGGCCGGTTGATGGCCCTCCTCTTTGAATATTTATTATCATCAAAGGGATCTCGAGCATGACCGCAAGGCCCATAGCTTCGCCTTTTAAAGCAATACCGGGGCCACTGCTGGTAGTTACGCCAAGGCTGCCTCCATAACTGGCGCCAATGGCCGATGTAATAGCAGCGATCTCGTCTTCTGCCTGGAAGGTTTTAATGCCAAAAGATTTATACCTGCTCAACTCATGAAGAATATCACTCGCAGGTGTAATGGGATAACTGCCTAAAAATAATTGCAGCCCGCTTTTTTGTGAAGCGGCGATCAGGCCATAGGCCAGTGCCTGGTTGCCCATAATGGACCGGTAGGTGCCCGGATCCATCTTCGCTTTTTCAACCTTATATCTTGTTGTAAATGTTTCGGTGGTATCACCATAATTATAGCCTGCCTGCAAAGCCCTTACATTGCTCTCAAATATCTCGGGCTTCTTACCAAATTTTTCTTTGATGAAACCAATGGTGCTTTCCATATCACGGTTATACATCCAGTATAAAAAACCGAGCACAAACATATTTTTTGCCCGGTCCTTTTCTTTAACCCCCATCGTAATATCTTTCAATGCTTCCCTGGTCATCTTGGTCACGTCCATTCTTATCACTTCATAGTTACCCAGGCTTTCATCCTCCAGCGGGTTAACACCTTCGGGGTAATTGGCCAGCCTCAGGTTCTTTGCATCAAATCCGTCTTCATTGGCAATGATCCTGCCGCCGGGTTTTAATCCCTGCAGGTTTGTTTTTAGTGCAGCAGCATTCATCGCTACCAAAACATCGCAGGCATCGCCGGGTGTAAATATCCGGTCGGATGAAAACCTTAGCTGGTATCCACTCACGCCGGGTAGCGTTCCTATCGGGGCCCTTATCTCTGCCGGGAAATCGGGGAAGGTTGCCAGGTCTATTCCCAGCATGGCGGTATTGTTGGTGAACTGGCTTCCTGTCAACTGCATGCCATCACCGCTATCTCCTGCAAATTTGATTACTACATCACTTAATACTTCCTGTTTATTACTCATGCCTTATTTTATTATTATATAGCGAAGTTAACTATTTACCTATTTGAAAAAATACAACATTTTGTTCAATTTTTATGGCCACAGATCAACAATCTGAAATTATTAAATTAGGTTTGTCCAAATTTTTTGAATGTACGACCTGCACGATTTTTTGGAACCCATTTCCCTTCATGAGATCAATGAAGATAATGCATATACGGATGGGCAAATGGCCAAACATATAATGGGCTATGAAACAGAGCTGCCTGATATTACAGATGCCGATATTGTATTTGTCGGGGTAAAGGAAACAAGGGGAAACGGGGCTTTCGACTCTTCGGTAAATGCTGCCGACTGCATCCGTAAGCAATTATATAAACTCCATTACTGGCATACGGATGTGAATATCGTAGATATCGGGAATATTAAGACCGGGGCGTCTTTGAACGATAGTTATGCCGCGATAAAAACGGTGCTGGCTGAATTGTTCAGGATGAAAAAAACGGTAGTGCTGCTGGGCGGATCACATGATATTACGCTGGCTCAGTATTATGCCTACAAAGAACTGCAGCAGGTTGTGGAAGCCACCTGCATTGACGCAACGATCGACCTTAAGGGAGAAAGCCCTTTACGAAGCGAGAATTTTTTAATGGAGCTTTTGACCAGCGAGCCCAACCTGGTAAAGCATTATAACCATATCGGCTTTCAGAGTTATTTTGTACATCCCCGCATGCTGGAGACCATGAACAAGCTTCATTTCGATTGCTTCCGCGTGGGTGCATCCAAAGAAAGTATGGAAGAAATGGAGCCTGTCTTACGCAATACTCATTTATTAAGTTTTGATATCAGCGCCATTAAATACAGTGATTCGCCCGCCAGCCGGCAAAGCCCCAACGGCTTCTCCGGTGAAGAAGCCTGTACACTTGCGAGGTATGCCGGCATGAGCAATAACATAAACAGCTTTGGCATTTATGGCTACCTGCCACACCAGGATGTGCATGACTTAAGCGCCAGGCAGATCGCCCAGATGCTTTGGTATTTTATTGACGGCAAGAGCCGGAGTAAGCACGAAGCAACAATGGATGACAGGCATAGCTTTAATGAATACCATACCCGGTTCACTGAAGTGGAAGCCGTTTTTTTACAAAGTAAGAAGACCGGCCGCTGGTGGATGCAGCTACCTGATAAAAAATTCATTGCCTGCAGCTATAATGATTATGTACACGCCAGCCATAACGAGATACCGGAGCGGTGGCTGAGGGCGCAGGAACGCAATTGATTTAAAGATGTGGCAATTTGAAGATTTGAAAATGAAATAATCTTAGCAATGAAACTTCATCATTCCTTGTTCCTTGTTCCTTGTTCGATATTCATTCTTGTGTCCTGTTCCGTTTCAAAAAAAATTTCCAAACAAGCCGATGCCATTTTATTAAAAGATTCCGAAATTATCAAGGGCCATATCGGCATCAGCATTTACGAGCCTGCAACAAATACCTACTGGTATAATCATAATGCAACAAAATATTTTGTGCCGGCAAGCAATACCAAATTGTTTACGCTGTATGCAGGGATGAAATATTTAGGGGATAGTTTGGTAGCCGCAAGACTTGAGTTTAATAAAAGCAAGGTCACAATTTATCCATCCGGGGATCCCACTTTTCTGAACCCCGAGTTTAAATTCCAGCCGCTGCTGAATTATTTAAAAAATGTTGAGAGTATCTCTGTTAATAATAACGCATGGCGCTCTGATGCTTTGGGAAACGGATGGGCATGGAACGATTATAATGAATCTTATATGGCCGAGAGGTCATCTTTTCCGGTCTATGGCAATCTTATTAGTTTTTCTTTAAAAAATAATAAAATATACCCGACAGCAGAATTTATTAACCTGCTATCAAATGAACGTTCCGAAAGCCCGATCAAATTTAGTCCCGAAACCGGGACCGTTCAATCCGGGAACTTCAGTATTGAAAGAGTATACGGAAGCAATAATTATTACATTAAAGAAGCAAATTCCGTCTTTACAAAAAGATCAATGCCATTCCATACCGATCCTGAATTTGTAGCTGATCTTTTAAAAGATACTTTTAAGATAGATGATATATTTTTTTTCACATCAGGACAAACAAACCAAAAGCTGTCAAATGATTTTATCATCCGTTCACAACCCTCCGACTCTCTCTTCAAACCCATGATGCACCGCAGCGATAATTTTTATGCGGAACAGACCTTATTAATGGCAAGCAATGAAAAGCTGGGATATATGAGTGATGAAAAAATAATTGATACCATTTTAAAGTCCGACCTGAAAGATATACCGCAAAGACCAAGATGGGTGGATGGCAGCGGGCTCAGCCGTTATAATTTATTTACACCTCAGTCATTCGTTTACATTTTAAATAAAATGAAAAATGAATTTGGCTTAGAGCGGTTAAAAAATATTTTACCAACCGGTGGCTCAGGAACCTTATCTTCTTATTATAAAAAAGAAGCCGGCTTTATCTATGCCAAGACAGGCACCCTCAGTAATAATTGTGCCTTAAGCGGTTATTTAATAACCAAAAAAGGTAAACTCCTGATTTTCTCTGTTTTAGCCAGTAATTATCAAACCGCCGCCACGCCCGTAAGGAAAGCTGTTGAGCAATTCCTCACCGGGATCCGTGAAAAATATTAATATTTTTATCCCTCAGGCAACAGTTCCCTCCCCCGCCGTATCTCTATTATAACTGAAAGGAAAACCACATACCCAAACCAAAATTGTTTGTTATGGAAAAAATTTTTACCCTCGTATGGCTTGCTATAATTTCATTTACATTCAAAGCCACAGCACAACCCGGAACAAACTGTAATGCTGAATTCTCCATTCAATACCTCAGCAATTCCAATGTAAAATTTAATCCTGTTATCGCAGAAGGATTACCACTTGTACAACATGCCTGGAATTTTGGCGATGGCAGCCCGGTTAGTAACCTGGTTACACCCACACACAATTATTTACTGCCAGGAATTTATCCTGTTGTGCATACACTCACAAGGATGTCGCCCAATGGCGGACAGGTTTGCGTTATTTCTTTTACTAAGATGATAACGATATCCGCCGATTGTAACCTGCAGGTAAATTTTAGCTGGACAAGCACGGCAGCAAACCCATTGACGATAGCTTTTCAAAATTTAAGCGTGCCTTTATCGAACACTGATTCTATAACCTGGCAATTTGGAGATAATACAATATCACATGATGTTAACCCGGTGCATACCTATGCAAATGCAGGAACTTATAATGTTTGCCTGATCATAAAGAAAATGATCAGCCCTACTGTTGCGCCCTGTATAAAATATATCTGTAAAACAGTGGTGATACAAACACCCTGCAACCTGGTGGCTAATTTTAGCTGGGCCGCAGCAAGTTCAAATCCTTTAACAATAGCATTCACGAATTTAAGTGTCCCCTTACATCCAACAGATTCTATTAAATGGACATTTGGTGACGGATCATTTTCAACGGCTGTAAACCCGGTTCATACTTATAATGTTCCAGGCACTTACACTGTTTGCTTAAGGGTACAGAAAAATAACAACACAGGATCGGCTCCATGCGTAAGAGAGATCTGTAAAACAATAACCATACCCCCGCCATGTAACCTGGTGGTTAATTTCAACTGGCATGCAACTACTGCAAATGCTTTAACGATCGAGTTCATTAATTTAAGTACCCCTTTATCACCTGCCGATTCTATTAAATGGACATTTGGTGACGGCTCTTCTTCCACTGCAGTGAACCCGGTGCATACTTACAATGTACCCGGCACTTACACCGTTTGCTTAAGGGTTAAGAAGAATAACAATACAGGAATAGCACCATGTGTAAGGGAGATATGTAAAACAATTGTGGTAACCACACCATGTAATCTTGTTGTGAATTTCAGCTCACACCCCGATACGGCACACCCACTACGGATCAAGTTCACCAATCTAAGTACACCCATGCATCCTGCGGATTCCGTTCGCTGGACCTTTGGTGACGGGACTTCTGTTAGTGGCTTACAGGGTGACCCGAATGTTGCAAACCCAACACATAATTATACAACGGGGGGTAACTACACTGTTTGCCTAAGAGTAAAGAAGAACATCAATACAAGTCCTGTGCCTTGCGTAAAAGAAATTTGCAAGACGATCGTTGTACAGCAACCCTGTAATTTCCAGCCGGCATTTAGCTGGAAACTGGACTCTTTGAATCCTAAAAAGGTTTATTTCACCAATCTTACCATCACACCTACGGCAGCGGCTATTGCTACCTGGTATTTTGGAGACGGAACAACGGCCACCTCGTGGAATGCTGTTCATGAATATGCACAACCCGGCAGGTACTATGTTTGCCTGAAGATACAGATCAGTAATACCTGTACGAGGTACACCTGTGATTCTGTAACCATACCAGTGCCGTTGCCGCCATGTAATAACCAAAGCAATTTTAGTGTGCTGAGCACATCAACCAACAGCCAGGCCTTTACATTCGTACCGGCCTTCCAAAGCAACGGCGCACAATACACCTGGACATTCGGCGACGGAACAGGAAGCCATGATATGATCGCAACGCATCATTACACACAGCCCGGCACATACACTGCATGCTTAACCGTATGGCGCAGCGCAAACTGTGCATCTACAACCTGTAAGGAAGTAAAAGTGCTGCAACAGTACAATTGTAATAATGCACAGGTTAGCTTTTCATACCAGGCAGATCCGCAGGTACCCAATAAGATACATTTCAATGCCATTTCAAGTATTCTCTTGATCGACCAAACCTGGATGATCACAAAATTACCGGCAACTTCAGGAACGGCCGGGGTTGTATTGCACCAGGATAATCCTACCTGGATATTCCAGGATACCGGTTATTACAGGGTTTGCTTAAGGGCTGTTACCCTGGGTGGATGTGTAAGAGAATATTGCAGCATCATCCACATTACACAACTTGCAAATATTTGTGAACTGCAGGCATTTCCAAATCCTGCAACCAACCTGGTTAATGTAAATGTTACATTGGCAAACCCGGAAATGATCCATGCTTATGTCTATAACAGCATGAATGTATTGGTGAGGGAAAAACACCAGCAGGGAAGCACGGGTAATAATTTAGTTAGCATAGAGCTCAACGGTCTCGCTGCCGGTGCATATACCATCAAATTGATCTATGGAAACAATACCTGCCACGCCAGGTTTCAAAAGCTGTAACTTTGGGGTTATATAAAGCAGGGCCTGTAACTTTTTTGTTGCAGGCCTTTTTATTTTATTTATCTCCCAAACAATTTATCCAGCTCATCCTTTTTAAATTCCAGGTATGTGGGTTTGCCATTTGCCGTGGTATTTGGTACTGCGCAGTTGAACAGGTCTTCTATCAATATTTTCATTTCTCTTTCGGTTAATGCAGTGCCTGCTTTTACCGATTGTTGTAATGCCAATGAACGCAGGAGTTTTTCTCTTTTACTGAACTTAAGGTCATTACTAAAGTGTTTGTATTGCTCCAGCATTTTCTCGATCGCTGTTCTTTCATTACCCTGGTCAACATCTGCGGGCGTGCCCTGTATAACAAAAGTATTGTTTCCAAAGGGCTCCAGTGAATATCCCAAATGATTCAGGTCGGGCAATAATTCATTCAGCAATACCGCATCTGCTGCGGCCAGTTCCATTGTTGCAGGAAAAAGGCTTTGTTGCGTGGCAATGGGTTTTCCATCAATGGCAACATTAAAGCGTTCATACAGGATGCGCTCATGTGCATTTTGTTGCTGTACCAGGTAATATCCCCTGCTGGTTTGAACAACTATAAAACTATTATGCAATTGTACCAGGTTTTCAGTTTGTGGTTTATTGTTTGTGGTTACAAAACCATGAACTTCCCCTTGAGGCTTGAAACTACTCCCCTGTACCTCTTCTTTTTCATAAAAGTCTTTCCAGTGCTTCAGCTCACTTTTACTTTCAATAAAATGTGATTGATTTTTTTTAGTGAACGTATTATATAATGAAGAAGCGGAAGCCGAGCTTTTGTTCTCTTCGGTAAATGGCTTTGATACGGCATCAAGGCTCTGGATAGACGGGTCAAGTTCAAAATCCAGTGTGGGAGTAATGCTGAACTGGGCCAGCGCATGCTTTATCGCACTCTGCACAAATGCATAAACAATTTTTTCATCCTCGAATTTTATTTCCTGCTTCGTAGGGTGCACATTGATATCAAGCTGTGAAGGATCCAGGTCGATGAACAATGTGTACATCGGGAAACTGTCCTTCGGGATCATCTCATTAAAAGCATTCATTACCGCGTGATTGAGATAGGCGCTTTTAATGAAGCGGTTGTTCACAAAAAAATACTGGTCGCCACGGGTCTTCTTTGCCGTTTCCGGTTTTCCAACAAAGCCATAGATATTCATGTAATCGGTATGCTCCTGCACGGGAACCAGCTTCGCAGCATAATTATTTCCCAGCACCTGCACAATTCTTTGCTTCATGGTTCCTTTCTCCAAATGAAATACTTCCTGCCCGTTGCTGGTAAATGAAAAGAAGATCTCAGGAAAGGACATGGCCACACGGATAAACTCATCTACTATATGTCTTAATTCAGCAGCATTGCTTTTTAAAAAATTCCTTCTTGCCGGAACATTAAAGAAAAGATTCTTCATCGCAATGCTCGTTCCTCCCGGTACTGCAACCGGTTCCTGCTTTACTACAACACTGTTCTCGATCTCGATATAAACACCGGTTTCATCTTCTGCTCTTTTGGTCTTTAATTCAACCTGTCCTACTGCTGCAATACTTGCAAGCGCTTCGCCGCGAAAGCCCATGGTCTTGATGCGAAAAAGGTCCTCTATATTTTTTATTTTGGAAGTGGCATGCCTTTCAAAAGCCATCCTTGCATCGGTCTCACTCATGCCCTTTCCATTGTCAATGACCTGGATCAGGGCCTTGCCTGCATCGTTAATGAAAAGTTTAATTTCATCAGCTCCGGCATCCACGGCATTTTCCAAAAGCTCTTTTACTGCACTGGCAGGACGCTGTATAACTTCACCTGCTGCTATCTGGTTGGCTATGTTATCGGGTAATAATTGAATGATATCGGGCAAAATCCTGTAATTTAGAACCTCAAAAATAACACATCCTTTCCACTATAAAATTTTTAGAAAAGCATGCGAAAGATCCAGCTAATATTATTCCTTTTTATTACCCTTAATGGCTTTTCGCAGAACAGGGCAACGCTTTGGACGGACAGTGTTTTTAAAACCTTAAGCCCCGATGAGCAGATCGCACAACTGATGGTGGTGAGGTTATCGACCATCGGCCCGGGCAGAACTGTAACCTTTTACGATAGTACCGTAGCAGAACTGATCAAACAATATAATATCGGCAGTATCTGCGTTTTCCAGGGAAGCCCGGTAAAACAGGCAAATATTCTGAACCGCCTGCAGGCTATGGCAAAAACCCCGCTTTTGGTAACGATTGATGCGGAATGGGGTGTGGGCATGCGCATGACCGACAGTGTGCTTCCATTACCCAAGCAAATGATGCTGGGCGCTGTTCAGGATTCCAATATTGCTTACCAGTATGGAAAAGTTGTTGCAGAGCAATGCAAAAGGATCGGCATACAGGTGAATTTTGCGCCTGTTGTTGACGTGAATAATAATCCCGATAACCCGGTGATCAACGACAGGAGTTTTGGAGAAGACAAATACAAGGTTGCTTCCTTCGGCATTCAATACATGAAGGGGATGCAGGATAATGGCGTGATGGGATGTGCAAAACATTTTCCGGGCCATGGTGATGTTGCCGTGGATTCTCATTACGACCTGCCCGTTATTAAAAAGTCCAGGCCGCAATTGGAATCGCTGGAGTTATATCCCTTCCGTGAAATTTTTAAAGCAGGTGTTGGAAGCGTGATGATCGCTCACTTATATATTCCTTCAATTGATACAAGCGCCAACCGTGCAACTTCACTTTCAAAAAATAATGTAACAAACCTTTTAAGAAACGAACTGGGTTACCAGGGATTGAGTTTTACAGATGCTTTGGAAATGCAGGGCGTAAAGAAATTCTTTCCTGATGGAACAGCTTCCGTGGAATCGATCATTGCAGGGAACGACATGCTTTGCCTGCCGGGAGATGTACCACTGGCCATCGCAAAAATAAAAGAGGCGATACAGAATAACCTGATCACCTGGGCCGATATTGAGAAGCATTGTAAGAAAGTTTTGATGGCTAAATATCAATACGGGCTTTCAAGGCTACAACCCATCAACACCAATAACCTTACCAATGACCTGAACAGTAAGATCCCCTTTATGCGGAAGCTGATCGCGGAGAACGCTTTAACTGTTTTGAAAAAAACAGATGCAGGCTTTTTTCCAATGCCCGCTGTGACAAAGGAAAAGACCGATGTGGCTTATGTGAGCATCGGCATGAACAGCGATAATGCTTTTTCAAAGCGCATGCGCCTGGATTATAATGCTGATGTTATCTATTTCGATTATAAACAGGACGCGGCAAAAATGACTGAGGTCCTGGAGTCAGTAAAAAAACAATATAAAAAAGTGATCGTTGGTGTTCATGCATACAACCGTGTGCCTGCGAATAATTTCGGCCTCAGCAAAAATGCTGTTGACCTCGTAAGCCAGTTACAACAAAAGACCAATGCCATCACCTTTGTTTTTGGAAATCCTTATGCCATTAAGAACTGGTGTGCTGCAAAAAATTTAGTGGCCTGCTATGAAGATGATGAGATCATTCAAAACACGGCGATAGATCTTTTGCAGGGAAAGATAGCAGCTAAAGGAAAATTACCGGTCACTGTTTGTCCATCATACAAGTATGGAACAGGCATTGTATATAATGCATTGTCTCCCATCAACCCTGCCAAACTAAAACTAGATCCTTTAAAACTTACCGTAATTGATTCTATTGCGGGCGACGCCATTGCAAAAGGTGCAACGCCGGGCGCTGTTGTATTGGTGGCAAAGGATGGCAAGATAGCTTACTACAAAACCTATGGCAGTTTCTCTTACGATAATGCTGAGCCCTTAAACAAAGAAGCCATTTACGATATGGCTTCTGTTACAAAGATCTGCGCCACCACCATTGCGGTAATGAAATTATATGACGAAGGAAAGATAGAGCTTAAAAAAAAACTCAGTGATTACCTGCCCTGGGTAAAAGGCACCAATAAAGAAAACATAACGATAGAAAATATTTTACTCCACCAGGGAGGTTTGGTAGCATACATTCCTTTTTTCCGCGAGACCATTGATCCCAATGGCGTTCCTTTTCCTAAATATTATTCTGCCAAACAAAATGATTCATTCGGCATACGGGTTGCCAATAATCTTTATATGCGTAACGATTGGCGGGATACGATATACAAGCGCATTTTACAAAGTCCGCTTGGGCAGACGAATAAATACATCTACAGTGATAATGATTTTATTTTTTTAGGCAAGATGGTAGAAGCCATAAGTGGTGTAAGCCTGGATGAATATGTAAAGAGAGAATTTTACAAACCCATGGGGTTGACAACAACCGGGTTTAAACCGGCAGAACAATTTGCCCTGAACAGGATAGCGCCAACAGAGCAGGAAAATTTTTTTCGTTTACAATTACTTCGCGGAGACGTGCATGACCCCGGCGCAGCAATGTTTGGTGGTGTGGCAGGCCATGCCGGGCTTTTCAGCAGTGCTTATGATATGGGCATGATCATGCAGATGTTATTGAATGGCGGAACCATGAACGGGAGACAATATTTACATAAAGAGACTATCGACCTGTTCACTGCTTATCATAGTTCCATCAGCAGGCGGGGCTATGGTTTTGATAAACCTGAAAAAGATAATTACATTCGGCTTGATGGCGTTACCGGGCCCAGCGCATCGCCACGAACTTTTGGACATACGGGTTTTACAGGAACCTGCGTATGGGCTGATCCTACTTATAATCTTGTGTTTATATTTTTAAGTAACCGGGTAAACCCCGAAGGCGGAGCCAACGGTAAACTGCTTAGTATGAATATCCGGCCAAGGATACAGGAAGCAATTTATAAGGCAATGGGGCTTTGAAAAAAAACTATTGATCCCATTTAAAATTGTACTAATTCACTTTGTACTAATTTTATTTAGTACAAATTAAAATTGCACAAAAACAGAAAACCGGGTGTTCTAATACAAATTGAGCAGTATCTGTTTTAACTCATCCATTCTTTTCCAGGGTATGTGATGATCTGCACCAAACAATGTATCTGCGGAAATTGAACTTGCATTGATCATCATCTTTTGCCCATAAGCAATATTTTTTATTGGTACCCAGGTATCTTTATCACCATGTACAAACAAAACCTTGCAGGTAATATTTTTAAGATCATTTTGTAAAGGCACAAGATCTTTTTTTAAATAAAGTAATTCTGTATTGCTTGGGCCAAATGCACCGGGCAGGCACCAGTACAGTGGGCGAACAGCCATTATTTTACGCCAGGTCTCCTCTTTTTCCTGGCCAACATCAATGGCGCCTGCAACAATTATAACAGTATGAAATAGTGCCGGATCATCTGCCGCCAGCTTCGCCGAAACAGGGCCGCCCATGCTATGCCCCACCAAAAACATAGGTTGAGCCGTTTTTAATTTTTGAAGCACGGGCATTATGATGCTGCATTGCTCCTGCAGGTGAATACCTTTCCCAAAATCGCTATAGCCAAACCCCGGCCTGTCGATGGCTACCATGCGAAATTTTTTACGCATGGAGCTATCCCACATATACTTCATATAATTCATCCAGCTGCCGGGACTGCCATGTATAAAGACCAAAGTGGGTAATGAATCGCTGCCGCAAACTGCATAATGTAAATGACGCCCGCTAATTACTGTATCATATATTGTAAGCGGAACGTCTTTGGATCTGAAAACGCGGTAAGCCTTTTTATCGCTCCACCGGTTTCTCATAATTAAGCATTGAGAAAGCAGGATCCATAGAGAAAGCAAAAGACAAGTGTAGAGTAATGTGCGGCGCATGATCTTTTTGAAACGCTTGGAGCTCATTTTTGTTACAGTGTATTAATTTAATTCTTCCGAGCTCTCCGGCAATTTATCGTACTCTCCCTTCATTGCATAATATCCGAATATCATCAGGCCAATGGCGATGGGTGTGAATATGGAAATGATAATGATCCAGGGTATGGGTTTATTGATATCCTTTGTGCCCGTGCTGTTGATATTGTGCACAGCGCCCATTATTAAAAAATAAATGACTGCCGGCGCAATGATCATCCAAAGCAATCCCATTATTTTTTTTAACTGGTTCATAAATTTTTTTGTTTAATCGTTAACTTCCTTATCGATCTTATTATTAAGATATAATGCTCCAATTATAAAACAAAGTCCGGCCACACCGATCGGGTACCAAAGTCCAACCAGTGGATCTTTAGTGAATGTTGTTGATAATAATGTTGCGATGAAAGGCACCAGTCCTCCAAACACACCATTGCCGATATGGTAAGGCAGGCTCATTGATGTGTACCTGATCTTTGTGGGAAACAGTTCTACCAAAAACGCGGCAATGGGCCCGTAGGCCATCGTTACAAAAACGATCATGATCCATACAAGGAAAATGAATTTCCATTTAAGGGGGGTCACTAAAACTTTGTCGGAATAAACAGGCTTTGTATCGACCCTGATAGAAGACCTGTATTGATACATAGCGATCGTATCGGCGCTGGTTATCGAAAATTTTCTTCCGTCATTTAAAACCCAATCGGTTTTACTGTGCTGTACTGTTCTGTTCAAAAGCGGGTTTGAATTTATTATGGTATCGATCTTAATGATCTTTCCATTGATGGAAGAATTTGCCATCCTCATTCCCTGCCTGTGCCATTCCTTTGCATCGGCATTTTTCAACAAAGTATTGAATATCGGCCGGTAAAAAACAACGCCCAGCAGCATGCCGGTAAGCATGATCCATTTTCTTCCAACCTTATCACTTAGCCAGCCAAAGAATAAAAAGAAAGGCGTTGCCAGTGCTATTGCCCACAATAATATTTCCCGGTTCTGCATGAATTCTATCTTCACCGTATTCTCCAAAAAAGATTGTGCATAGAACTGGCCCGTGTACCAGATAACGCCCTGCCCCATCACCGCACCAAACAAGGCAAGCAATACCATTTTAAAATTTGACCTGTGTCCAAAACTTTCTTTTAAGGGGTTGACCGATGTCTTGCCTTCTTTTTTTAATGCGGCATACAAAGGCGATTCCTTCATCTTTAAGCGGATGTAAATGGAAACCCCTACAAGTAAAATGGAGATCCAGAAAGGATAGCGCCATCCCCCCCATTCTGAATTAAATGCTTCATCACTCATGTTTGCTTTTACAGCCATGATCACCCCAAGCGCTACAAACAAACCTAATGTTGCCGTGGTTTGTATCCATGCAGTAAAATATCCTCTTCTTCCTGCAGGTGAATGTTCGGCTACATAGGTTGCGGCACCGCCATATTCGCCGCCAAGCGCAAGGCCCTGTATCAACCGTAATAATAAGACCAGCAATGGCGCTGCAATGCCAATGGCTTTATAAGATGGTACAAGCCCGATCAAAAAGGTAGAGCCGCCCATTAAGACCAGCGTAAGTAAAAATGTATATTTTCTGCCGATCAGGTCACCCAGTCTTCCAAAGACCAGTGCGCCGAATGGGCGTACCAAAAACCCAGCGGCAAAGATGGCCAGTGTACTCAGCAGGGCTGCGGTATCATTTCCTTCGGGGAAGAATTGTACAGAAATGGTTTTGGCAAGCATACCGAAAATATAAAAATCGTACCACTCTATTAAGGTGCCGAGCGAGGACGAAAATATCACTTTACCAATCCCTTTTACCGGTGTTGTTGCCATATTTATCTTTTATACGAAATTTGAGAAGCACTAGCATAAATATATTAAATTGCTGTCAAAGTAAACGAGGTTTAAATGTCATACCCCTACCAGATAAGATCACTGGAACAATATCACAGCGAATACAAACGCAGTGTGGAAGATCCAGAAGGTTTCTGGGGAGCCATTGCCGAAAATTTTTACTGGCGCAAAAAATGGAGTAAGGTGCTGGAGTGGAATTTTACCGAACCAAAAATAGAATGGTTCAAAGGCGCCAAACTCAACATCACCGAAAATTGTATCGACCGTCACTTAAAGGAACTCGGCGATAAACCTGCCATCATATGGGAGCCCAATAACCCCGAAGAAAGAGTAAGAATTGTTACCTACAACCGCCTGCATAAAAGAGTTTGCCAGTTTGCACAGGTATTAAAAAATAATGGCGTAAAAAAAGGCGACCGTGTTTGTATCTACATGGGCATGGTACCGGAACTTGTTTATGCTGTTTTGGGATGCGCAAGGATCGGTGCCATACACAGTGTTATATTCGGCGGCTTCAGCCCGCAAAGCATTGCCGACAGGCTGGAAGACGCACAGGCAGAATTTATCGTTACCTGTGATGGTGCTTACCGGGGCGGAAAAGACATTGCATTAAAATCCCTTATCGATGATGCACTGGTTGGCAACAAGACCGTTAAACGTGTTATCGTTTACACAAGAACAAGAACACCCGTATCCATGATAAAAGGAAGAGATGTGTGGTGGGAAGACGAAATGGAATTTGCGGAAGCGCAAATTGAAAAAGACGGCGTGGTTTCTTTTCCTGCGGAAGAAATGGATGCAGAAGATCCATTGTTCATTTTATATACATCAGGTTCTACCGGTAAACCCAAGGGTGTTGTACATACCTGCGCAGGCTATATGGTTTGGACCAACTATACTTTTGTAAATGTTTTTCAATACCAGCAGCCGGATATCTTTTTTTGCACGGCTGATGTTGGCTGGATAACAGGACATAGTTATATTATTTATGGGCCGTTGAGCGCAGGCGCAACAGGACTGATGTTTGAAGGCATTCCTACATATCCTGATGCCGGAAGGTTTTGGGATATTGTTGACAAGCACAAGGTAAATATTTTATATACGGCGCCAACAGCCATCCGCAGTTTAATGAGCTATGGTTTGGATCCCATAAAAGGAAAAGACCTGGGTTCATTAAAAGTATTGGGCACCGTTGGTGAACCCATCAATGAAGAAGCATGGCACTGGTATGATGAAAATATCGGTAAGAAAAAATGTCCGATCGTAGATACCTGGTGGCAAACAGAGACCGGCGGATGTTTGATCAGCAACCTTGCCGGTGTAACGCCTGCAAAACCAAGCTGGGCTACATTGCCTATGCCGGGTATTCAGCCGGTACTTGTTGATGAAAGAGGAGAAGAAATAAAAGCCCCTTCCCAACCTTCCCCTGTTGGGAAGGGGTTGCCTGATGCCGGGAAAGTCTCTCCTACGGGGGGAGATTTAGAGGGGGCTATTATATCTGGTAACCTATGCATCAAAGCCCCATGGCCCGGTATATTAAGAACCACCTGGGGTGATCATGAGCGATGCCGCACCAATTATTTTGCCACTTATGAAAATTTATATTTCACGGGTGATGGTGCATTGAAAGATGAAAATGGTTTTTACCGCATCACCGGCAGGGTTGATGATGTATTGAATGTAAGTGGTCATCGCATTGGTACAGCCGAAGTGGAGAATGCCATTAACATGCATGCAGGTGTTGTTGAAAGTGCGGTAGTGGGTTACCCGCATGACATAAAAGGACAGGGTATCTATGCCTATGTTATTTTAAGCGCAATGCATGGTGATGCGGAGCAAACCAAAAAAGATATTTTACAAACCGTTACCAGGGTGATCGGCGCTATTGCCAAACCCGATAAGATCCAGTTTGTGAACGGTCTTCCCAAAACAAGAAGCGGTAAGATAATGCGCAGGATACTTAGAAAGATAGCCGAAGGAGAAACACAAAACCTTGGTGATACCACAACGCTGCTTGACCCGGCCGTAGTAGAAGATATCAGCCAGGGAAAATTATGATCCTTTATTTATTTTAAATATGCGACGCCAATATTATTTTATCTTTTATTGCTTTTTATTTTTTTTTAGTAACTCCTTTACTTCAACTGCCCAGATGAAAAGCTGTTGTGAGCCTGATGGCATTAAGCTGGTATCAACGGTAAAGCAAACCAAAGGCACTTTAAGAATGGTGAAGATCCTCGACAGCATTAATATGGCTGCCGACCCGGAATATTTTTTCATGTTAAATACCCAGCGTGCCGAATTGGCCAAAAAGAAATTATTAACTGAAAAAGATCCTGCCAAAAGATTAAGCCTCTATTATGAATATTGCAATGAGTCTTTAAATACAGGCAATACCGATGAAGCCATCAATGTACTGAAACAGGTAATGACAGCAATGAATATTACCGGTGAAAATTTTACCGTAGAATACAAACCTTTGTATGACCTGTTAGCGATCGCTTATATGAGAAAGGGAGAACTGGAAAATTGCGCTGCCAATCATAACCCGCAAAGCTGCATCATCCCCATTAAAGGTGATGGTATTCATAAATTAACTTCAGGGTCTGCGCAAGCCATAGAAACATTTAAAATAATTCTGAACAAATTTCCTGATGACCTTGAGTCGAGATACTTATTGAATGTTGCTTACATGACACTGGATAAATGGCCCGCCGAAGTACCAAAGCAATGGTTAATTGAGCCGGCAGCCTTTACAAAAAACACAAGTAACATTGTATTAAAAGATATAGGTGCAAAAAAAGGAGTTGATATGAATGGGCTGGCCGGTGGCTGTGTGGTGGAAGACCTGGATAATGACGGCCTGCTGGATATCATGGCTTCGTCTTCGGGGATCACCGACCAGATAAGGTACATGCACCAGATGAAGGATGGAACATTTAAAACAGAAACAGTGTCTTCAGGACTTGTAGGGATCGTTGGCGGTCTTAACATCATTCACACAGATTATAATAATGATGGCTTTGCGGATATCATGGTGTTACGTGGCGGCTGGTCGGGCAAACATTCAAAGTGGTCTTTGTCTTTATTAAAAAATAACGGTAACAATACTTTTGAAGATGTTACCATTGAAACAGGGATTTATTCAGCGGGACCAACGCAAACTGCTTCATGGGCAGATTTTAATAATGACGGGTGGCTGGATGTTTTTGTTGCGCATGAAAATATTCCCTGCCAGTTATTCATCAATGATAAAGGAAAGTTCAGGGATGTTGCACCCGGCTATGGTTTAAATATTACTGCATTTGTAAAAGGTTGTATCTGGGGTGATATCAATAACGATGGTTACCCTGACCTGTATCTTTCCATACACGGCTCTCCTAATATACTATGGCTCAATAAAGCCGGGGCAGCAACCAGCGAAAGAAGTTTTGAAAATATAACCAAAGCTGCCGGAGTAGAAGAACCGATCATTAGTTTTCCTACCTGGTTCTTTGATTTTGACAATGACGGGTTCCAGGATATTTTTGTTTCAGCTTATGGCCGGAGAGGTTACACCGGCCCTAAGCTGGTAGCTGAGGACGCTGCCCGTGACATGCTGGGGATGCCGCCGATGTCAGATCTTCCTCACCTTTATCATAATAATGGCAATAATACATTTACTGATGTTAGCGCAGCATATGGAGTTGATCATGTAAGTTTTACCATGGGCTGCAATTTTGGTGATATTGATAATGACGGCTGGCTTGATTACTACCTCGGCACCGGTGCGCCACAATATTCAAGTATCGTTCCCAATAAATTATACCATAACCTCGGCGGAAAAAAATTTGAAGACATTACTTATGCCACCAATACCGGGCACATTCAAAAAGGGCATGGTGTGGCATTTGCTGATATTGATAATGATGGCGACCAGGACATTTATGAAGTGATGGGTGGCGCCCTTGAAGGCGATCATTTCAGGAATGTTCTTTTTGAGAACAGTTCCGTCACAGGCAATCACTGGTTAAAAATAAAATTGGAAGGTGTTACTGCTAACAGGTCCGCTATTGGTGCAAGGGTAAGGATAAAAGTAAAAATGGCGGATGGAAGTTTCCAGGATCTTTATCATGTAGTAAATACCGGTGGAAGCTTTGGTTCAAAACCATTAATGATACAGGCAGGATTGGGTAAAGCAACAGGCATTGAAGAAATAGAGATCAGGTGGCCAAATGCAAAACAAACTACTGATGTAATAAAAAATATTTCAATGGACACTTTGGTGCGAATTAAAGAAGGCAAAGGAAAACAATAAACGCCGTTGATAATTTTTTGATCAAAATTTTATCTCCCTGATAATATTTTCGCAGGCCACTAATTTCATTTCCCCTTCCCGGTATACAATTCGTTCATCGTCTTCTCCGTCAATTTCAATTTTAAATTTATAAATGCCGGCCCTTAGTTCATACAAACATTCCAGCGCCTTTGGTAATACTTTCATAGTAAGCACATTTGGCTCATAAGTGCTGCCGTTTCGTTTGTATAAGCTTATATACAATCCTTTGTCAGTGCTGTTCTTAAAGGACAGGTCGCTGACATTTTTAAGTGAGCAACTGTCTTTTTTTTCTACAATTGCCTGAGGCGGCATTGTATATCTTGGCGCTTTAAAAACCCGTATTAATTCCACCACTGTTTTTCCGCCTTCAATAATGTTTGATGCTGTATTGTTTTGTGCCGGCGCATTAATAGTTATTATCACAACCGCAGATAAAATTAATCTTCTCATAACTGTACGTTTAAAATGTGAGCTGCTATAAAGAAGATGAGTTTTATATTTAATTTACATAAGCGGTAAAATTTAAGGATAAAAAAAAGAGCCCCGCAAGCGGGGCTCTTACTATAGAATCAATAAGCTATTAATAACCAAATATCTCTTCCAGGCTCAGCTTCTTTACAGCCCCGTATTTTTTCATATCCTCTTCCTTCAGTTTTTTATCTGAAGCAACAATGGCATAAGTGTAAGATTGATTGGCAATGTTTTGCGCATGGAATTGCTTCAGTTCACTATAACCGATCTTATCAACCGAATTGTAAACATTCTTACGGATATCATAATCCAGGCCCTTTTGTTTTGCAGTAAGATAATTAAAAATGATACCGTCTTGTGTAATGCGCCCTGTTTCAATATCTTTTTTGATGCCTGCACGTGCAGCTTTTATATTTTCGTCAACATTTGGGAGATCGTTCAGTAATTCATTCATGGCAACAACGGCTTCATTGAATTTATCCGCCTGCGAGCCCACATAGGCCATGGTATAAAAAGCATCTTCCTTCTTATCCGGTGTTGCATAAACTGCAAAAGTAGAATAAGCCAGGGCTTTTGATTCACGGATGGTTTGGAAGACCAGGGTACCCATTCCGCCGCCAAAATAATTATTGAAGATATTGATCACCGGTTCCTGTGCAGGGTCGTAGATACCATTGTTTCTTAGCCAGCGAACTTCAGCCTGTACCATATTATAATCTGCAAACAATACCTGGTTGGTTGTTTGTGCAACAGGACTGAACTTCACTTTCTGTGGTGCAGCTTTAAAGCTTGCTGGTATATTATGAATGCGCTGCAAATTCGTTGTTAGCTGCTGAATGGTCAGCGGTCCGTAATAGATAATTGCATGAGCATAGTTATTCATTCCGTGCAGCATGCTTACCAGCTCATCTGCTGTAACACTATTCAATTCGTCATTGCTCATCACATAATTGAATGGGTTCTGTGCACCAAAACGTGCATAGGAAACAAGCCCGTTCATGATAGCACCCTTGTTCGTCTTTGCATCGGACCTTGATTTTGCAAGTCTTGCCTTTAATGATTTTAACGCCGCTTCATCAGGCTTACAATTTTTAAGCAGGTCTTCAAAGAGTTTAACTGCCTGGTCAAAATTTTCCTGCAATCCTTCTATGGTAACGGTAGTAAATTCTGCTCCCGCGCTGACACTAAAACTGCTGGCGATCTTGTAAAATTCTTTGGTGATGTCTTCTGCACTCATTTTATCTGTTCCAAGAAACTGCAGGTATTGTGCAGCAAGGCCAAGCTTCTTTTCATTCCAGTTTCCCATTTCAAAACGGTAGCGCAAACGGAAAATGCTGTTGTCTTTGTTCTGAACATACAATACGGTTGCAGGACCGAGTTTTCCCTGTTGTATATCTTTATTATAATCAAGCCATACCGGTTTCAATGCAGTTGAAGGCATGTTGTTAACCTGCTTTACAAAAGGAGATTGAGCATTACGGTTTGTTTCCACCGGTGTGATGGCGGGCTTTTCAACCTTAACGATACTTTTATCTTCTCCCTTACGCTTAAATATCACGAGGTAATTATCCTGGAAATATTTGTTGGCAAAATCCATGATCTCCTTTTTAGTGATCTTAGATAAAAGATCAGTATAAGCTACCTGTTCTTTCCAGTCAAGCTCAGAAGAAAAATTAAATTCAAGCTGGTCAGCCCTTGCAGAATTTGATTCCGTGGCCAATATGGTATTCTTCTTCAGGTTATTGATGATGGAAGTAACAAGGTTATCATCAAAATTTCCTTTCTTAAGATTTTCTATTTCGCCAAGCATCAGTGTTTTTACTTCATCCAGCGATTGTCCTAATGTAGGTCTTCCCTGCATGAACAGGATGCCATGGTCAATGAGTGTAAATGTTGAGGCTGAGGCGCCGAGCAATTTTTGTTTCTTTACCAGGTTCAGGTCTATAATGCCTGCCTTTCCATTGGTCAGTATTTGTCCCACCATATCAGCCAATAAAACATCTTTTGATTTATTGCCGGGTAACCGGTACCCGATAGTCAGGCTTTCGGCATCGGGGCCAATTACTTCTGCCGTGACCGGTGAAGTGATCGGCGCTTCGGGTGAAAAATTATATTTTGGCACAGGCTTGCTCTTCATATAAGAAAAAGCCACATCAATTTTTTTGATCAATACATCAGGATCAAAATCACCGGACATGACGAGTGCCATATTATTGGGCACATAATAAGTATTGTAATATTTCCTGATCTCTTCCAGTGAAGGGTTCTTTAAATGCTCAATGGTACCAATGGTGGTTTGTTTACCGTAGTTATGATTTTTAAAAAGCTCGGCAAATAATTTTTCAATCACTTTTCTTCCGTCAGCATCAAGCCCGCGGTTCTTTTCTTCATACACAGCTTCCAGTTCGGTATGAAATATGCGCAACACAGGATCCCGGAAACGCTCCGCCTGTACTTTTAAAAATTTATCTACCGCATTGGCGGGAATATCTTCTGTATAATCCGTCTGCTCAAAAGAAGTGGAGGCATTGGAGCCCTGTGCTCCCATGGATGCCATCATCTTGTCATACTCATTGGCAATAGCAAATTTTGCCGCCACGCCAGAAACAGAATCTATCTGGTGATAGATTGCTTTACGCTGTTCAGGGTCAGTGGTCTTATTGTATTTTTCATATAATGCATTGATCTTTTCCAGCTCGGGTTTTTCTTTGGCCCAGTTAAGAGAACCATAGGATGAAGTTCCTTTAAACAACATATGCTCCAGGTAGTGCGCAAGGCCGGTATGGGTAGACGGATCGGTTTTACTACCCGCTTTTACCACCACCAGGGTTTGAATACGTGGTTCTTTGCTGGCAGGACTTAAAATGACCGTAAGTCCGTTCTTCAAAGTATAGAACCTGGCTTTTGCAGGGTCGTTACTTACATATTTATAGGTATAGCCGTTTGATGTAGCCTGTTTCCATTCATATTTGCCGGTTTGGGCAAATGCTGTGGCCGTTATTGCCAGCATCAAAACAAAAAGCAACTGTTTAAAAGATCGCATAAGAATATTTATTAATTAAAAATGAGCGGCTAAAATAGCGATTCTGCAACTTAAATTTATACCGTTCGCAACATTATTAACTTTACATTTGAAAAATTTTATATGAAGCGTTTTTTTAAGATCCTTTTAAGGACGGCACTGGCGTTATTTATCCTGGTAAATATCATTACCGCTTTTCATGCCTGGAAATTCACCCATTTTTATGACAGGGATGAGATAACGGTTAAAAAACAAGATGAAAAATCCGGCTGGGATAAGACCAAAGACATCCTGTTTGGCATCAATGCAGTAAAACAAAAAAATACCATCACCACCGATACCTCCTTTCAAACTATCTATTTAATAACTAAAGACAGTTTGAAACTTGAGGCATGGTACATCGCTGTTGATAGTGCTATTGGAACCGTTTGCTTATTTCATGGTCATGCTGGTACCAAATCAGGCGTATTCAGGGAATCGGAAGAATTCAGAAAGATGGGATACAATACTTTATTAGTAGATTTCCGGGCTCATGGTAACAGTGAAGGGAATACCTGTACCATTGGCTATGACGAATCGGAAGATGTAAAGCTTGCCTACGATCATATTTCCGGCAAAGGAGAAAAGAATATCATACTGTGGGGAATTTCCATGGGTGCAGCCGCTGTTTCAAAATCTATACATGACCATGGACTAAAACCCGCCAAAGTAATTTTAGAAATGCCCTTTGGTTCCATTTTAGATGCCGTGGAAGGGAGAATAAAAATGATGAAGCTGCCTGCAGAACCGCTGGCTGCATTGATCACTTTTTGGGGCGGTACCGAGCATGGCTTTTGGGCATTCGGTATGAAGCCAAGAGAATATGTAAAGAAAATAAGCTGCCCTGTACTGTTACAATTGGGAGCTAATGACCCGCGGGTTAGCCTTGCTGAAACGAAAACCATCTTTAATAATATTTCAACTGCAAAAAAACTGGTTGTGTATGAGAACAGTGGCCATGAATCGCTTTGCAAAAAAGAAACAGAAAAATGGAAGGCTGAAGTAGCGGCTTTTTTAAAATGACAGATCCCCGGAACATATCAATCCTCGATTATACCTACGAGCTTCCTGTTGAAAAAATTGCCCTGCATCCATTAGCAGAAAGGGATGCATCTAAGCTCCTGGTATATCAAAACGGGAAAATTAAAGAGGACATTTATAAGCATATAGATGCTCATCTCCCGGCAGGCAGCCTGCTCATTTTCAATAATACAAAAGTGATCAGGGCAAGGATACGTTTTCAAAAAAGCAGTGGGGGCATCATTGAAATTTTTTGTCTTGAGCCTTATGAAATTATCAATGAGTACAGCAGCGTTATGAATAAAAGGGGCTCAGTGAAATGGAAATGTATGATCGGTGGTGCAAGTAAATGGAAGGAAGCTGGCTTAGTTATGAATTATGAATTAGGAGTTATAAGTTTAAAATTAAGCGCAAAATTAATTGAGAAGTTATCTGATGCATATGTAGTAGAATTTTCATGGATGCCGGCTGAACTGAGTTTTGCTGAAGTGCTGGAAATAGCAGGAGACATTCCTTTACCTCCATATATAAAACGTAAGCCGGAATCAGAAGATACAGAGCGTTACCAAACCATTTATGCAGAGGATGAAGGATCAGTTGCTGCACCAACGGCAGGCCTGCACTTTACCAAAGATATTTTTAAGAAGCTTAGCGGTAAAAATATTAAAACTGGTTTTGTCACACTGCACGTGGGAGCCGGCACTTTTAAGCCCGTAAAAGCTGCGCTCATGCAGGATCATGAAATGCATGCAGAATGGATAGATGTTAGTGTTAAGATGATCGAAGATATTCTGCAACAATTGCCTGGCCCCATCGTTGCCGTTGGTACAACTTCCCTAAGAACAATGGAGAGTTTATACTGGATGGGCGTAAAAACGATCCTTGATCCTTCAATAAAACAATTGCAGCTTAACCAATGGGAGGTATATACTGCACCCCTGGTCAACAGCCATGTTCCTGTAAAAGAGGCGTTGTCATCCTTATCAGGCTGGTTAAAAAGAAATCATCATCAAAAATTATTTACACGATCACAGATATTAATAGCGCCTGGTTATTCTTTTAAAATAGCAACCGCAATTATCACAAATTTTCACCAGCCACAATCGACCTTACTTTTACTGGTTGCGGCTGCCACAGGTGGGGACTGGCGGAAAATTTACAGTCATGCTTTACAAAATGATTTTCGTTTCCTTAGTTATGGAGACGGGAGCCTTTTATTCATTGATAAATAATATTACCTGCAAATAGTTTTGTCTGTCCTAATTTTATAAAAATTTTCAGCCTTTATATGACAATTAAAAAACTGATCCGCACACTTTTCAATAATACCGGTATCTATATTGGGAAAAGACCCACATTTAAAGGCAAGGCAAACTTCAGCATCGACGGTTTGCATTATGGCTATTGCTTTCCTTCAGCAAATTATGCTCCCTGGGAAGGCGATACTGCTTTCATGAATATTTACAACCAGATAAAAGCCAATACACTTGTTGATATTTATCGCTGCTATGAATTATGGCAGCTGGTTCAAAAAATGCATACCCTGGATCCAGGCGCGGCTATTTTGGAAGTAGGCGTTTGGCGTGGAGGAACTGCGGGTATCATGGCAAAGCAGTTATCCATTTTAAAAAGCAGCACCACCCTCTACCTTGCCGATACTTTTACAGGTGTTGCCAAGGCCGGCGCAAACGACAGTTTTTATTCAGGTGGTGAGCACAGCGATACCAGCCAACAGATCGTTGAAGACGTTTTAAAAAATAAAAGTCAATATCCTCATTATAAAATCTTAAGAGGGATCTTCCCGGAGGATACGGCTGATGAGATCAGCGGCAATGAGCATTTTGGAATTTGCCATATAGATGTGGATGTATATGACTCCGCTAAAGACATACTGGAATGGGTTTGGGATAAAATGATAATTGGCGGCGCAGTGGTATTTGATGACTATGGATTCCATTCCTGTACGGGCATAACAAAACTTGTTGAAGGGTACAGAAGCTACCCGGACAGGCAGGTAATACACAACCTGAATGGCCATGCCATAATGATAAAACTAAAGTAAAAGATAAATTACTGCTGGATGGTAACGGGTGTTCCTACTGGTATATAACTGAAAAGGTCTTTCATCTCGGTATATTTTACAGACACGCAGCCGTCTGTCCAGTTATAGAAATTATCTACGGTCCATTCTTCCTGAGGCCTGGTGGCATGTATGGCTATTCCATTACCGATCTTTGCATTCCTGGGTAATAAGCCTTTTGATTTTCTTTCGTTAAACCGCTGGTAACTTACTTCATTGGGATAATCCAGTAGTAATTCCGGTCCCCATTGCGGGTGATGTTTTTTTATGATCACTTTGAAACTGCCATCCGGGGTTCTTTTGTCACCTTCCCTCATTTTATCACTCAGGTCTTTACTTCCAAAAACGATCGGGTAGGTTGCATACCATCCTTCGTCATCATATACCTTTAATTCGTAATCACTTTTGTCGACAATGATATAATAAGGATTTTCGATATTCTTTGCTGCCGGTCTTTTTGCAATGGAAGAGCTCGCTTTCTTTGCCACTGTTCTTTTATTCTTCTTTCCCGGTACAAAAGACACGAGGGCGATCACGCCAAAAAGGGAAATAAACTTAAGGATCCGGGGGGAGTTCATTTTATAGATTTTGCTTTATATTTCAAACGACGTGCCACGTAAAAATATTTTATTCTCCTGAAAAACATTAACAAATTATAGGCAATGTGGAAAAAAAAACTCCGGCCGGAGCCGGAGATGAGTATTTAAAACCCATCCCTCACCCACGTTGGTAAAAACCGCTGCGGGTAAAGGATTGAGTGAGAGAGTATTTTTACCAATTGCTAAATCGCAATCCTACGGTATAGGGCTTTATATCCAGGCTTTTTGCATACAGTGATTGGGGACTATAAGAACCATAAAGTCTTATCGGGCCAAGGCCTAATTCTGCTATATAAGAGAATTTAAAACGTTCAAGGTCGTATTCGCCTTTGTTTTTCCATTTACCCCTCTCATTGCTTTTTTGCTTATTACGTTGGGCGTATAAATATCCGGCACTCACGCCTACGCTCAGGCTGATCCCCTTTTTCTGGTTGGCATGTGTTGAAAAATTTAACATCATGGGCACCGTTAAATAATCAGCGGCCAGTTTATTTTTAGAGAATGAAATGGAATCCCTGAAGATAAAAGGTGCGCTTGTTTGTAATCCACCGCTATAAGGTATTGTTCCTCCTTCTTTATAGCTTAACATAGCTGTAGACTTATAACGATAATTATTTAATTCAAACCCTAATCCATATTTAAGATTAACATGATGCTTTACCAGGTTCAGCCTTTGCATAAACACCCAGATATTTACATTGATGCTTTTACCGGTCTTCAGTTTAAAATCATCCTTTCCTATTGCCGGGCTTCCGGGCCTGTTTACCAGGTAGCCGCCGGTATTGGCATAATTGGTCTTGTCATTGTAATTCGAAAACCCAAGATCAAGTATCCCCCAGTTTGTGCTGATATTAGATCGCTTTTTAGGACTGTGATCCCTGATAACTTTAACATCCTTGTTTTTATTACTCTTTTTACCATCCTTTACGATGATCATGCCGCCGATGCGGATCGTGTCCTTTTTCTGGTCTTTTTTTTCTTCCTGTGCAGTTACGCTTAAGCAAATGATTGCTGTTGCTAAAAGTAATGTTAGCCTTTTCATTGTTTCAATTTTTAGTGATTATTTTAATGCGATCTCAAACCCGGCTACTTTTAATCCATCGCCGGTCTTGATATTGGCAGTGCGTTCCAGCACCCTTTTTGCTTTGCGGATAAAGCCGCCGAGCTTTGTTTTCTTTGCTTTCTCTTCGCTCATGTAAAGAAAGCGGTCATCATTATTCTCATCACCCGTATATAGTACAGGGATTGCAGCCGTAGTTTTTGGATCCGTCAGATCTTTATCAATAAGACCAGGATCATTTATTTTTTCTTTAGGACTTGTTTTGGCAGTAACCTCATTGGTTCCGGAACCAGTAATGTTATTGTCATTTTTAGGTTTTACGTTAGTGGAAGCTGTTTCGTTACTTTCCACTTTGTTAATATTTTCCAAATATGATTTGGGTAAATTATTACTTGGCTTTTCCTTAATATCCTTTACAGCTATAGTTTCTTTTTGCTGATTTGTTTTTTGCTTATTGATATTTTCAACAGGCTGATCATTGTTTTCTGTTATAGTTTTTGCCTGGTTCTTTTGTTCAGTGGCTGTCGCTATATTTTGAGGTGCAACGATCTCCCCTGGTTCATTCTTACCTGTAGTTGTATTTACCAGTGTTTCTTTTTTTACCCGGCCCGGGATCGTTTCATTAGTTTTTGCTATACCGGGCTCTCCTGTTGTTGCTTTATAATTATTTTTATACACGGTTACCCCTGTCCAGAGTGCAATGCCGATCAGGATCGCTGCCGCGGCTATCTTCCGCCAGTTAAACCCAACCACCCTTCCGCTTTCTTTTCTATACAACGATTGTTTATCTGTAAATACAATTGTAGTTTCCGCTTCAAGTTTTGTTTGCCTTAAAATATTCCACTCTTCACGTGCAGCTTTATCGGTTGCCAGTAAAGCTTCAATTGTTTTTTTATCCGTAGCCGGTAATTCATCATCGGCATATAATAAAAGATTTTCCTGCAAAGCAGGGATGGCTTCATCCATGAACAACCAATCCTTTTTTTCCAGAACAATATCATCTGCTTTCAGAACAGCCTGCTGCAATGACAACAACTCGCCCTGCAGGTCAGGATTTTCCTGCACAAATACATCAACAGTCTTCCTTTCTGCTGCAGACAATTCATTATCTACATACAGTAAAAAAAACTCTTCGTAATTATGTCTGGTTATTTGCATTCTTTTTTAATAATTATACTCCCAGGTTCCCCCTTTAGGGTGGCGGAGGGGGTTAAATAACATTTTCTACTTTAACAATATATTCCCTTAACTGCAATCTCGCCCTGTGCAGGTATACCTTCACCTGGCTTTCGTTCAGCCCGGTTATTTGCCCGATCTCCTCATAGCTATAACCCTCATAGTCTTTCAATAATACCAGGCTCCTTTGTTTTTCACCCAGCTTTGCCAGCGCTTCGTTCAATATTCTCTTCGTATCATGTTTTGGCCCAACAGACCCTTTTGCGTTTTCCGTAAACTCCTCCTTATAACTGATCCGCTTGTTCTTGCGGATATGATCGATCATCTGGTTATAAGCCACCGTAAAAAGATAGCTTTTGCAGCGTTCGTTGTCCACCTGTGCCCTGTTGATCCATAGTTTTTCAAATGCCCCCTGCACCACATCCTTTGCATCCTCTGTATGCCTCAGGTTTTTGAGGATAAAGCGGTACACATTGTCTGCATACAGGTTTACGCATTCATTATATTCTCTCTCGGTCATACAGGTGTTGGGTAGTTAGTTACCTCAATAAGGTTGTTTTGCTTAGGTAATACGAAGATGGAGAATAAAAAGTTACAGGTCAAGGGAAAAAAGTTAATTTTTACCTCAACCCCCTTCCCCTTCTCCTAAAGGAGAAGGGGCGGTAACTCAAACATCTCCAAACATTTGTCCTTCCAAATCATCAGTAAATCCTTTTTCGCCAATTATAATACAGGGGTAACATCTTCGCATCGATCTTCCAGTTCCCTCTCCTGAAGGAGAGGGTTGGGGTGAGGTATTTTAGCCTAAATTTGCCCCCGAATCAACCTTTGCATATGAATGAGAAATTTGTAAGCCGCATTTCAGGCGAACTCTCCGAAATTGAAGCTGCAGGCCTTTCTAAAAAAGAACGTATTATCAGCAGCGAACAGGGGGCTGAGATCGTGGTAAATGGCACAACCGTACTGAACTTTTGCGCCAATAATTACCTTGGTCTTTCCTCGCACCCTAAGGTAGTGGCAGCAGCTAAAAAATATATTGATGTACGTGGCTATGGTATGAGCAGCGTTCGCTTTATATGCGGCACCCAGGATATCCATAAAGAACTGGAAAAAAAGCTGGCCGATTTCCTCGGAACAGAAGATACCATTTTATACGCTGCGGCTTTTGATGCCAATGGTGGTGTGTTTGAGCCTTTGTTCGGGGAACAGGATGCCATTATCTCCGATGCCCTCAACCATGCTTCTATTATTGACGGTGTTCGCCTCTGTAAAGCACAGCGCTACCGCTACGAGCATAATAATATGGATGACCTGGAGGCAAAGCTTAAAGAATCGGCAAGCCTGCGCAGCAGGATAATTGTAACCGACGGAAGCTTCAGCATGGATGGCACCATTGCGCAACTGGATAAGATCTGCGACCTGGCCGATAAATATGATGCGATCGTAATGATCGATGAATGCCATAGCAGTGGATTTTTGGGTAAAACAGGAAGGGGAACACACGAGTACCGCAACGTGATGGGAAGGATAGACATCATTACCGGTACCCTGGGCAAGGCACTTGGCGGTGCAAGTGGTGGCTTTACCAGCGGACGAAAAGAGATCATTGAAATGCTCAGGCAAAGAAGCCGTCCGTATTTATTCAGCAATACCGTGGCACCAAGTATCGTGGGCGCCTCTATTGCTGTTTTGGATATGCTGAGCGAAACAACCGAATTAAGAGATAACCTTGAAAATAATACCAGGTATTTCCGTGCTAAAATGACCAGGGCCGGTTTTGATATTAAGCCGGGCGATCACCCGATCGTTCCCATCATGTTATATGATGCAGTAATGGCCCAAAATTTTGCAGCGAAACTGCTGGATGAAGGGATCTATGTAATTGGATTCTTCTTCCCGGTTGTGGCAAAAGGACAGGCAAGGATAAGGGTACAATTAAGTGCGGCGCATGAGCAAAGGCATTTGGATAAAGCCATAGAAGCTTTTACTAAAGTTGGAAAAGAATTAGGCGTTTTGAAATAAGATTTAATAAAAGTATTAACGTATTTCCTTTAATTCAACTGTCCAGCCAAGGTCCATTTTTACGATAAGCGGGTTACTCGAGATGCCATTGATCCACATCGTTTTTTTTCCTTTGCCATCCGCTGCGTTATTTATAATAAATGCATCTATCTTTTTATCTGCTCCTTTAATTTTTATAATGGGGTACACTTCGTCTTTTTCCGGGCGATAAAAAGTTTCCCGGCTGCCATTGTCTATTTGCATGATTGTTTTTCTTTCAGGCATGTCGGTAAAATTTTTATACGATAGCCAGACAGTAGAGGCGTCTGTCAGGTTTAGCTCGCCTCCGCGGAAAAAATTCATATACCTGGTAGCTTCGTTTTTAGCTTTATCACTGATCAGAACATGACCTTTGGTGTTATTGGCATTTGTCATTTCGTAATTAAAGTCTATACCTTTTTCATTAGAATCGTTTATCGTTACAATAAAATCGTATTCAGCGGAGCCGGTATTTATGTGATAAATCAATTTATCTCCTCTTTGAATTTCATACATACCATCGCTTCCATCATCATTCTTGATCATCATTGCCATATGAAGCGAACCCGGGGCAACCTGGGCGCCCTGGGCAATGCCGGTTGATACCATTACAATCAATGCAAAGAATAGCAAAAGATATTTTTTCATAGTAAATTATTTGAATCATAAACCTAAGAAAACCCGGGAGCTTATCTATACCCTGGAGAGGGTATATTTTTTCTGCTAAACCGGAAGGTTCTGTCTTTAAACGCTAACTTCTTTACAAAACTTTATCTTTGCCCCGATAAAAAACAACATGTCAGAACAATCACAAACCTTCAAAGCCAAAACAACGGTAAAAGCCGCCGACCTTGAGCATCGCCGTAAGATCAATTTTAATATTGGCAAATACAATGCGGTTGTACCAAAAGGAAAGGAGCAGTTTGCGGATGTGCACCTGGCAAGGGAAAGGGCCAAGAACGTGAAATGGCGTGCCATTGAAACACTTGACCAGCAACTGGAGGAATTTGAGCTCAACTTCTCCAAACGCGGCGGTAAAGTGATATGGGCAGAGAACAGTGAACAGGCAATTGAAGAGATACTCAAGATCTGTAAAGAAAAGAACTGCAAGTCTCTTGTAAAAAGCAAGAGCATGGTAACTGAGGAAATTCATTTGAACAAAGCCCTTGAAGAAAACGGTATTGAAAGCGTGGAGACCGACCTTGGCGAATATATCCAGCAACTGGATGGCGAAGCGCCTTATCATATCGTAACCCCTGCAATGCACAAAAGCAAGGAGGACGTTGCCCGGCTCTTCAATAAAAAATTAGGCACTTCTATTTCATTAACGCCGGAAGAATTAACACAGGTTGCCCGGGTGATCCTTCGTGAAAAATATGTACAGGCCGAAGTAGGTGTTACCGGCGCCAACTTTATCATCAGCGATATTGGCGGTATTGCTGTTACAGAAAATGAAGGCAATGCAAGATTGAGCTGTGCTTTTCCAAAAACACATATTGTTATCGTTGGCATCGAAAAGATGATACCTTCTATTACCGACCTGGGATTATTCTGGCCCCTGCTTGCAACTTTTGGCACCGGTCAAAGAATAACCGTGTACAATACCATTGTTACCGGCCCACGCCAGGAGAATGAAACAGATGGGCCGGATGAAATGTACGTGATCTTACTGGACAACGGCAGAACAAATATTTTACAAAACCCAAAACAGCGGGAAAGCCTGTATTGCATTCGCTGTGGCGCCTGCCTGAATGCCTGCCCGGTTTATAAAAATATTGGCGGACATGCTTATGGCGCTACCTACAGCGGCCCTATCGGCAGCGTGATCACACCGCATTTGCAGGGCATGAATGATTTCAAGCATTTAAGTTATGCCTCGTCTTTGTGCGGCAACTGCACAGAAGTATGTGCCGTAAAAATAAATTTGCATGAGCTGCTTTTGGAGAACAGGCATGAATCGGTGGAAGAAGGGCATGTATCATTCACTGAAAAAATGGCCTGGAAAGTTTGGCGCATTGCCAGTTTGAAAAGAGGCATGATGAATATGGGAAGCGGTAATTTGAAAAATAAAGTGGTTAATGGCATGTTCAAAGGCTGGAAAGAAAAAAGGGCTGATCTCAACTTCAGCCAGAAGACCTTTAACCAGATGTGGAAGGAGCGTTTTAAGAAGTAGAAATTAAAAACTAAAAATTGGTCCTGCTATCGCGGGACTTATTTATTTTGTGATGGAATGGTATTGATATACTCCCATATTACTTCCCCGAGACTACGGTACGCCTGTTCATTGATATTCAGAGAGCTGATGGGAATTGAATTTTCTATCAGTATCAATTCCGAAGAATTTAAAGATCATGAGGGCCCGAAGATCAATTACAGCAACGCGGAGATCTCGCCAGGCGAATTTTGGATAAAGCCCAATCCCCTTCTTTTTGAAAACGATATAAAGGAACAGTCAATAGCATGTTTTGAAACAAATAAGTATAAAGCATTTTTTAAAACAGGAGCAGGTAATTTTCCATTCGATATTTTTTCCGCTACTTTCTACCTCGTTAGCCGTTACGAAGAATATTTACCACACGAAAAAGACAACTATGGCAGGTATGCCCATAAGAATTCACTGGCCTTTAAAGAAGGATTTTTAGATCTGCCTTTGATAAATAACTGGGTAGCCGACCTTGCATTAAAACTTAACCAGCATTTTTTTCATGGTGTGATGGGCACAATATTCAATACCCAATACGCCATATTCAGCTTTAAGCCAACTTATGATATTGATATTGCCTGGTCCTATAAGCACAAAGGTTTGCTTAGAAATATAGGCGGCTTTTTAAAATCGCCTTCTGCCGAAAGGATACGGGTATTGACAGCATCCAAAAAAGATCCCTTCGACAGTTATGAATGGCTCGATGGCCTGCAGCAGCAATACAATTTAAAGCCGCTCTACTTTTTTTTGGTTGCAGAAAAAAATAGCAGGTATGATAAAAATATTTTACCACATAAAGATGCCATGTGGAAACTGGTTAAGCAACATGCAAAAAAATATTCCATCGGATTGCATCCCTCCTGGCAAAGTGGTGATGATCCTGGTCTTCTTAAAAAGGAGCTGGAACAATTAGCAGCAATGGTTCAGGCCGCTGGTAGCGTCCCGACCCTAAGCAGGCAGCATTATATCCGTTTTAATTTGCCCGAAGGCTACCACAGGCTCATCGATGCAGGTATTACAGATGACTATTCCATGGGTTATGGCAGCATCAATGGCTTCAGGGCATCCATCGCTTCTTCTTTTTTTTGGTACGATCTGCAAAAAGAACAACAAACAGCTTTGCGCATTCATCCCTTCTGTTATATGGATGCAAATTCTTATTATGAACAAAAGCTATCTCCGCAACAGGCTTATGAAGAGCTGATGCATTATTATAAAGTATGCAAAGAGGCAGACGGAACATTGATCACCATCTGGCATAATAATTTTTTGGGAAGCGGCAAAGCACTTAAAGGATGGAAAGAAATATACGAACAGTTTATTGCTCAGGTTCAGCAATGATCTTTTCCTTGCTTCGTTTAATGCTGTAGTTTACCAGGAACACACCCACAAGCGTAACAATAGCACCCCACAAAATATACATGGTCAGTTTTTCATTCAGCACAATAGCGGCTGTTACCATGGCAACCAGCGGATTGATATAAGCGTATAGTGAAGAAACCGCTGCAGGTAATTTTTTCATGGAATAAATAAAAGCAACAAAAGCAAGTAAAGAGCCGGCGATTACAAGGTATATGATGGCCCACCAGCCGGTTGCAGAAATATTTTGCAGTTTAACTGTTGGTTGCGTTGTTTCGGCAATGATGAATAATACGAATGAGCTGATGAGCATTTGCCAGCCCGTACCGTAATATGGATTTATTTTTATTTTATCACGTGCGATGATGATGGTTCCAACACTCCATGCCAGCATCGCAGTAACCGACATTATTATTCCAAAGATAAACCCGTCGGGGTGATGCTGAAAGGCATTTTCATAAAAAACGATACCGATACCTGTTATTCCAAGCAGCAACCCCACAAAGGTCAGTAACGTCATATTCCGGCTTTTAAAAAAAACCATTTCAATGATAACAACGCTCAATGGGTATAATGCGCCTATCAACGAACTTAAGCCTGTAGGGATATATTGCAGGCTCCAGGTGCTTAAGCCGTTTGCCATTACAAACATCAGCAATGACATGATAAACAACCACAGAAATTGTTTGCGGGTAGGGAATGGCAATTTTTTATACAGCATGAAAAAAAGCACAAAGCATAAACCTCCAAGGAACTGCCGGATATAAGCCATTTGCAGTGCCGGTAATTCTGCAACGCCTATTTTACTGGCTACCCAGGTAGTACCCCAAACTATACTGGTAATGCCCAACGCCAGGTATCCTCCCGCCTTTCCCTTAGGCAATTTTTTGCTGCTGATCATTTACGTTTGCTGTCTCTTAATGTTTAAAATGCCTTAAGCCTGTTATTACCATTGCCAGGTTATTTTCTTTACAATAGTCTATAGAATCTTTATCACGGATGGAACCGCCGGGTTGAATGAATGCACTGATGCCGGCAGCATGTGCAATTTTCACACAATCATCAAAAGGAAAAAAAGCATCGCTTGCCAATACTGCGCCATTAAGGTCAAAATTGAATTGCTTCGCCTTTTCTATTGCCTGGCGCAATGAATCTATTCTTGATGTTTGCCCGCAACCCTTACCGATCAGTTGTTTATTTTTTACCAGGGCGATGGCATTACTTTTTAAATGCTTGCAAACGATGTTGGCGAATTCAAGGTCTTCTCTTTCTGCTGCTGTTGTTTCCCTGCCTCCTGCTTCTTTCCATTCTGTAAAATTACCGTCATCATTTTGCTGGCTAAGTATACCATTTAAAACCGACCGGTATTGATGTGTTGATACCGGGTTTATTTTTTGTTTTAAAAGTATGCGGTTCTTTTTGGTTTTTAGTATTTCCAAAGCATCCGCGTCAAAGGAAGGGGCGATCAAAACCTCGAAGAAAATCTCATTTATTGCATCAGCAGTTGCTTTATCAACAGTGGCGTTACAAACCAATACGCCGCCAAATGCACTTTCGGGATCACCGGCCAGGGCTACATCCCAGCTTTCTTTTATAGAATCTCTTTGGGCAATACCACAAACATTTGTATGTTTAATAATAGCAAAGGTAGTGCGGTCAAACTCTTTTATAAGCTGCAGCGCAGCATCTGTATCAACTAAATTATTATACGACAATTCCTTACCATGCAGCTTATCAAATACTTCTCCCTGGTCGCCATAAAATATTCCCTGCTGGTGCGGATTTTCACCATAACGTAAAACGTTTTTTTCTTTACCAAAAGGATCTGCAAAGCTGGTTTGATTAAAATAATTGGAGATGGCCATATCATAGCCTGTACAAACATCAAATGCCCTGGTGGCAAATATCCTTCGTTGTTCCAAACTGGTTTCTCCTTTTTGGTCTTTTAGTATTTGTTCCAGCAAAGCATAATCTTTTTTAGCCGCAACAACTGTAACAGATACATGGTTCTTTGCTGCAGCACGTATCATCGAAGGTCCGCCGATATCAATTTTTTCAATGATCAGTTTTTCATCCGATGTTGATCGCACCGTTTCTTCAAATGGATAAAGATCAACAATCACAAGGTCGATCTCCGGGATATTGTATTGCTTCATTTCCGCAAGGTGCTGTTCATCATCCCTCTTGCCCAATATCCCTCCAAACACCGATGGATGAAGTGTTTTTACCCTTCCCCCTAAAATAGACGGATAAGTAGTTAATGACTCAACCGGGATGCAGGGAACATCCAGCTCTTCAATAAATTTTTGTGTGCCGCCGGTACTATAGATCGTTATTCCAAGGCGATAAAGTTCCTTTACAATATTTTCCAGTCCGTCTTTATAAAAAACAGAGATGAGTGCCGACTGAATCTTTTTCTGCATGTGTTTTGGTTGTATAGAGCGCCGGGATCCGGCTTGTACGATAATGCGGCAAATTTACGGTTTTTACCAGTCACAAATAAAAGAAGCTAATGACGTGAAAAAATTATTTCTGTTCTCGAATTACGAATTATTTCCTGGTTATTGTTACCGGCATTTATAGGTCGGGAGGCCCCGGCATTTTTTACCGCTTCGATCCTTGAACTATTGATCATCCGTGATAAAAGATAATTCCTTACGATCTCTGCTCTTTCCTTTGCCAGGCCCTGGCAAATGGGATTTGTGCCTTCATCTTTATAAGCATGCCCTTCTATCGAAACAGTATAAGAAGGGTTTTGCCCCAGTACACTGATCACGCTATCCAATACCTTATAAGCCAGTCCATGCAGGAACGACTGCTGGCTTTCAAAGGGCACGATCACCAGGTATTTATTGGGACAACCATCCAGGATCCTTTCTCCATATTCATCCGGGCATTTATCCTCGTTGTCTGCTATCCCATCCTTATCCCTGTCGGGAAAATCGTCTTTCGAGAATGGCCGGGGGTGATTCAACATGATCTCTACGCGGCAGTTGTAATTAACCTTATCCGAGCTCATCTTGCGGTAGTTGGGTTTGGTGTTGCCAAACCCTATAAGAGAAATGATCCTGTTACTGTCAACTCCCCGGCCCAGCACATAATCACGGATAAATAAAGCCCTGTTAAGCGATAAATAATAACATATGGAATCACTTCCTTCATCCTTATGAGCGTAACCGTCGATCGAAAGCGTTACAGAATCTCTCTTTAACAGGATGTTGATGACACTATCGATGACCTCCAGCGTAAAAGGGTGGAATAAAGCTGATTGTTTATATTCAAAAGGAATAGATACCGTGTCTTTTTTAACCTTAAATGCCGGCTTTGCAAGGCGATTGGTTACCTGTGCGATAGTTTTATTGTTGCTATTAACCTGTGCGGGAACGGAAAGGCAGTTAACGAGGAAAGCCAATAAAAGCAACTGCCGGAATAAGTTCATTTTTAAAATTTTACTGGAAGTACAAATGTACTTGCGTTTGATTAGACTGTTTTTCAGGATCGGGCTAATTAACAGGATATTAAGTACGCAAGTTACATGCCAATATTATAGATAAAAGCGCCCTCTTCGGGTATGGAATATGACCCTAAATTAAGGGAATTGCACTCTTTTTGCCATTTTTCTATCTTGTAAAAACTGTTGGAAGCGTCAAAAACAAACAGCTTGCAATTAAAGGTCATTATTAGCTGCGAAACGGAAATATTAGGATTTTTTGAAATAATGATAAGGTCGGTGCCTATCCTTTCAACTAATGGCTCAAAGCTTATGGTCTTATCAATAATAATTATCCTTTTATCCCTGAACCGGTAAAACATTTTTTGTTGTAAGACAGCTTCGATGGTGTCCATTTGCTTATTGAGCTGCAGGGCGATTCTCCCGGGCTTTAAATGGAAATTCTGCAGCAACCCTTCTTCCTTTAAAACACTGTCACCAACAAATTTAAACCTGGTGCCGCTGATAAGGTCGATCGCCTGGTGCCTTGGTACATTATATACGATCAATTTTTGTTGCCTTGCCACTTGCCAGCTATAATAAGTGAGCAGGACGGTAAAAGCAAGCAAACAAAATGATCCAACCCGTAGTAATACTTTGTTCTTTGTCATCAGTCCTGTACCAATACTGATCACCACGGCATACAATAACCAGGTAGAAAGGACAGTAGATGGAATTTTGTCCCATACAGCAAAAGGCAATTCATTAAACCATAGAATGATCTTATTCATGAGCCACAACATACCGCCAACTAATTTACCCAGGTATTGCCCCGCAAGTGGTACCCATGAAAATGCAACAAGTAATATTTCAGCATACAAGATGATCCCCGATAAAGGAACGGCAATAATATTCGTGATCAAAAACAAATTAGGGAACTGGTGAAAATAATAAATGCATACCGGGAATGTGAGCACCTGTGCTGCTATAGAAATGGCCGCCAGTTTCCAAACCTTATCTATCCATTTATTTTTTATGTAAAAAAGGTCATAGACCGGTTTTTGAAAAAGACTGATCCCTGCAACCGCCAGGTATGATAACTGGAAGCCAACGTCCCATAAATAACAGGGATCATAGCAAAGCATTAAAAAAGCAGATGCTGCCAGTGAGTTATAGATAGAGCTTTGTCTTGCAAGGTTTTTACCAACCGTAATAAAAGTGAACATAACAGCAGAACGGAGTACAGATGCTGCTGCACCGGTAAGTAAAGAGAATAGCCACAGGCAGCTTAGTATCAATACCGCCTGCATTAGTTTCGACCTGTTGATGAGCGGGATGCGGGCAAAAAGCCAAAGCAATAGTACATAGATTAATCCAAGGTGCATGCCAGAAATGGCAATGATATGCACTACGCCTGTATTGCTGTAAGCCTGCACCAGGTCCTTATCCAGGTCATTGGTATAACCGATGAGCAGTGCTTCGGCAATACCCAGTTCATCCCGATAGCTATCGGGATTTCCTGCATCGATGGTTTTACGTAACACAGAAAGTATGTACGCTCTTGCAGAAAAAATAAACTGTTTGAGATAGTTTGATTTCTTAGCCACGGAATCATGTAATAAAACCCAATCCTTATCTTTTAAAAATACATTATGAAAGATCTGCTGAAAAGCAGCATAGCGCTGGTAATTAAATGCCCCGGGGTTGCCCGAATTTTTTATAGGCTGAAGATCCCTGCTGATCAATATCACATCACCATATTGCAGGTTGTTTATGGCGCTGTCTTTTGAAAAATACAACAACAATTTTCCTTTACAGGAAATGGATCTTCCGTTTTGAACAATGGCTTCAACATATCCTTCCGCTTTATATGACCTTGCTTTTTCCACAAGCGGTTCTTCGATCCTTACTTTTAGGTAATTGCCTTCTTTGTAATATTTGCCATACCAGTTCTCATCATGACGCATATCTTTTTGCCAGATGATCAATGCGCCAAAACTTAACAGCAGCAGGTGAATAATAAACCCCTGCATCGGTTGTAACTTAAAGCGCAAAGAAAGCGGCAGCAATAAAAACAGCAGGAAAGAGATACTGAAGGAAGCCAGGGCCGTGATAATTATAATGATCGGGATCTGCAAATACCATTGCAGGATAATGCCGGCTATTAAAGGCAACAATAGCCTTATGAATGGAAATTTTTTCCAAAAGGGTATACCATAAGGGCGGAGCATCTTCTAAAGTCGAAAATGAAAAGGAAGAAGCCTTTGTCTTTTTCCTTTTTTAAAAGTTTTTTTTCTCCCGGAATCTGCCAGAAATAATATTACTTTAAGTCAATAATACTCTGCAATGCAAATCATACAAAGTATACAAACCCGTATCTATGAAATCAGGGGCCAACGAATAATGCTCGATCGGGACCTGGCGGCTTTATATGAAACGGAAACTAAAGTCTTTAATCAGGCAATTAAGCGAAATCTAAAAAGGTTTCCGGCTGATTTTATGTTTCAGCTTACTAAAGAAGAATCTGAGTTTTTAAGGTTTCAAATTGAAACCTTAGATAACAATTCTCTAAGGTCACAATTTGTGACCTTAGAATCTGGAAAGGGAAAGTATAGTAAATATCTTCCATATGCATTTACAGAACAGGGTGTAGCTATGTTAAGCGGTGTTTTAAAGAGCGACAAAGCCATCACCATGAATATTGCTATTATGAGGGCCTTTGTTGAAGTTAGAAAAGCGTTGCTCATGCAAACCGATCTCAAAGAGCAGTTAAGACAAATAAAGGACAGGGTAGGTGAACATGATGTGCAGTTAAACCAGATCTATGATGCAATGGAAAATTTGCTGGATGAAAAGGCTGCACAAAGGAAGTGGGAAGACAGAGAAAGAATAGGCTTTAAGAAATGAGCCACCTTTTTTAGGTGACTCATTTGAAAACAAAAATCTTATTTACTCAAATGCATACTCCTTTCCTTATACAACTGCCTGAAATAAGGGTCACGCAGGTCCTTGATAAAACGAATGGCTTCACCCGTGCTCTTCATCTCGGGGCCAAGCTCTTTGTTTACACCCGGGAATTTATTGAAAGAGAAAACCGGTTCTTTAATTGCAAAGCCCGTAAGTTTTTTCTCAAAAGTAAAATCCTTGAGCTTTTTCACCCCCAGCATTATTTTGGTGGCAATGTTGAGGTAAGGTATCTGGTACGCCTTTGCAATGAACGGCGTTGTGCGGCTTGCCCGTGGATTGGCTTCTATCACAAAAACATTACCATCCTTAATGGCAAACTGGATATTTATAAGGCCTTTTATTTGTAACGTACGTGCTATCTTTTCGGCATATTCCTCCATCGTGTGCACGATCAAAGGTGACAGGTTGAACTGCGGCAACACGGCATTACTATCGCCACTATGAATACCGGCGGGCTCAATGTGCTCCATCACGCCCATCACGTGAAAATCATCCCCGTCAAAAATGGCATCTATTTCAGCTTCCTGGCAGCGGTCTAAAAAGTTGTCAATTAAAATTTTATTGCCGGGCAAATGTTTTATCAGGCTCAATACACCTTTTTCCAGTTCCTCATCATTGATGACGATACGCATACGCTGTCCGCCCAAAACATAACTTGGCCTTATCAAAACAGGATAACCTACCTGCCTTGCTACTTCAATGGCATCATCGGTATTGTATGCCGTTCCATATCTTGGATAAGGGATATCCAGTTCTTTCAGCATATCACTAAACCTTCCGCGGTCTTCTGCAATGTCCATGCTGTCGAATGAAGTACCGATGATCTTTATTCCTTTTTCATATAAACGCTTGGCGAGTTTTAATGCTGTTTGCCCGCCCAATTGCACAATAACGCCTTCGGGTTTTTCGTGCTCTACAATTTCCCAAAGATGTTCCCAAAATACGGGTTCAAAATAAAGCTTATCAGAGATATCAAAATCTGTGGATACGGTCTCGGGGTTACAGTTAACCATAATGGCTTCGTAGCCGGATTCTTTTATTGCCAATACCCCGTGCACACAGCAATAATCAAACTCAATGCCCTGGCCGATCCTGTTGGGGCCGCTGCCCAATACAATTATTTTCTTCTTTTTGGAAACAATACTTTCATTACTGATAAGCTTACTTTCATTCGCTGATTTATTTTCAAAAGTGGAATAGAAATACGGTGTCTTCGCTTCAAACTCTGCGCTGCAGGTATCCACCATTTTATAAACCCTTGTAAGGCCAATAGCCTTCCTTCTTTCATAGATCTGTTCTGCGTCTTCTTCTTTAATGATGCTGGCAAGCTGCTCATCACTAAAGCCTAAGATCTTTGCTTCCCTTAAAAGGTCATCGGGTAAACTCTTCAGGTCATACTTCGCAATTTGTTTTTCGCAATCACATATCTTTTGTATCTGGTAAATGAACCAGCGATCGATCTTTGTGCTTTCGCAAATGCGCTTAACGCTTGCGCCCGCCATCAAGGCATCTTTAATTCTGAATATCCTGTCCCACTTCGGTATTTTAATATATTCCAAAAGATCATCTGCATGCATGAGACTTTTACCGTAATAACCTAACCCTACTACGTCATTTTCCAAACTTTGACATGCTTTTTGAACAGCTTCTGCAAAACTTCTTCCGATACCCATTACCTCACCCACACTTTTCATCTGGAATCCAAGGGTATCATTAGCGCCGCGGAATTTATCAAAATTCCAACGCGGTATCTTAACGATCACGTAATCCAGCGCCGGCTCAAAATAGGCTGAAGTAGACTGGGTGATCTGGTTCTTTAATTCATCGAGGTTATAACCGATAGCCAGCTTGGCTGCGATCTTTGCAATGGGATAACCCGTTGCTTTACTGGCAAGCGCCGAAGAGCGGCTAACCCTTGGATTGATCTCCACTACAATTAATTCTTCTGTTTGCGGGTTGAGCGCAAACTGCACATTACATCCTCCTGCAAAATTTCCCAGGTTACGCATCATGGCAATGGCCGTGTTACGCATCTCCTGGTAAGCCGTATCGCTTAATGTCATCACCGGCGCAACAGTAATGGAATCGCCGGTATGAACACCCATGGGATCAAAATTCTCAACCCCGCAGATGATCACAACGTTGTCTTCATTATCCCTCAGTAATTCAAGTTCAAATTCTTTCCAGCCCAATACTGCTTTTTCAACCAGCACTTCATGTATCGGGCTTGCGGTTAATCCCGTGTTCAATGCCTCATCCAGCTCTTCTTTATGAAAGACAATGCTGCCACCCGTACCGCCAAGTGTAAATGAAGGACGCAGTACCAGCGGGAAACCTATCTCCTGGGCAAATTCCTTTCCTTCCAGAAAAGAGTTGGCAATTTTTGCCGGGCAAACAGATATGCCCATTTCGATCATCCACTGCCGGAATTTTTCCCTGTCCTCTGCTTTGTCAATGGCTTTAATATCCACACCAATGAGCCTTACACCAAATTGCTCCCATATACCCAGCTCATCAACCTCTTTACAAAGATTGAGGGCTGTCTGCCCACCCATAGTTGGCAAAACCGCATCAATTTTATTTTCCTGCAATATCTGCTCAATGCTTTCTACGGTCAAAGGAAGCAGGTAAACCTTATCGGCCATCATCGGGTCGGTCATGATGGTAGCCGGGTTGCTGTTAATAAGAATGACCTTTACCCCTTCCTCTCTTAAGGAACGGGCAGCCTGGGTACCCGAATAGTCAAATTCACAGGCCTGGCCAATGATGATGGGGCCGGAGCCGATGATCAAAACAGATTTAATGGAGTTGTCTTTTGGCATAATTAGCGTGCCGGTGAAGCGGCGAGCAAAAGTAATTGTAATTAGGGTAAATAAAAAGTGCTCCTTATTCATTTTTCATTTACCCGATACTAGACTAAATTTGCAACTGAAATTATTATATTGAGATCATTCCCCGGCTATACAAATATATTTTTCATCCTCCTGCTTTCACTCGTTACTGTTGACACAACCGCCCAGGTTTTACCGATACCCGATTATCCCAAAGATTATTTTCAATGGCCCCTGGGCCTAAAGCCTGAAATAAGCGCCAATTACGGAGAAATGAGGCCCAATCATTTTCACATGGGACTTGACATCAGGACCGCACAAAAGCAAAACCAGCCCGTATCGGCTGCTGCGGAAGGATATATTGCAAGGGTAAGAATTGAACCATCGGGTTTTGGCCGCTGTATCTATATCAACCATCCAAATGGCCTGACCACCCTATATGCGCATCTGAATGATTTTTTTCCGGAGCTGGAAGATTATATAAAAAAACAACAATACCTTTTAAAGAACTGGAGAATTGACCTGGAGATCCCGGCGAATTTATTCCCGGTAACAAAAGGGCAATTCATTGCATTCAGCGGTAACACGGGCGCTTCACAGGGGCCGCATGTTCACTTCGAGATAAGGAATACGGCTACAGATAAAGTATTGAACCCTTTGCTTTTTGGATTTGCTATAGAAGATAGTGTTGCGCCAAATATTTTAAAGCTTGCCGTATATGACAGGCGCATCAGCACCTACGAACAGAACCCCAAAATTTATTCCTTAAAAAAAGTGAATGGCGAATATACCAGCTCGCCTCCTTTACTGTCTGTTAATACCGACAAAGTAAGTTTTGCCATAACTGCTGTTGACAGGGTTACCGGGTCCTCCAATCCAAATGGCATTTTTGAAGCGGTTCTTTTTGATAATGAGGAAGCGGTAGTTGGGTTCCAGGTAGACAATATCAGCTATGCTGAAACCAGGGATGTTAATGCCCATATAGATCATAAATTCCGCAGCAGCGGCGGTTCATTTTTACAGCATGTATCAAAATTGCCGGGATATAATGAGAGCATTTATAAAATGATAAAGAGTGACGGTGTGATATCCCTTGAAAAAGACAGTACCCATCAAATAAGGATTGATGTGAAGGATCCCAATGGAAATACTTCTGTGCTGCGGTTCAATATAAGATCAGGTGTAGAATTCAATAACGGTCCTTCACCCATCTTCAATGAAAAAGAATTTCGTCCCGGCTTTATAAATGTTTTTGAAAATGATGCGCTGAGTTTTTTCCTGCCTGAGAATTGTTTGTATGATTCCATACGTTTCAGGTACGCAGAACTAAATTCAAAATCGGCCAACCCTCTTCACCAGGTACATACAGCTATTGTTCCCATACATGGATATTTTACTGTAAGAATAAAGGGTAATATTCCGCCTGCAGTAAAACACAAAACCGTTATGCTGCGCTATTCAGGTTCAAGAAAAGATTTTAAAGAAACGGTTTATAACAACGGGTGGTACGCTGCTTCTTTCCGGGAGTTTGGGAATTTCCAGTTGTTGGTTGATACCATTCCGCCGGTCATTTCACCTGTGAAGTTTAAAGAAGGTATGAATGCATCAAAGCTGAGCCGGCTGGCATTTAATATTGCTGATAATTCAGAGGAACTTAAAAACTTTACGGCAACACTTGATGGCAACTGGATACGCTTCAGCAATGATAAAGGCAGAACCTTTATTTATGTCTTTGATGAAATGTGCCCGCCCGGTGAGCATGAATTGGTATTAAGCGTGGAAGATTGCGTGGGCAACAGGACAGAAAAAAAATATCATTTTACCAGATAGTTAATCCGTTAATCCGTTTAAACGTTAATTGGTGGGCAGTTTAAGAAATTAAAGAGATCAACTATTTGCATACCGCTTTACGGATTAACTAATTAACAGATTAACTAATCACCGATATATGGCAACACACCTAACCGAAGGCAGCAAAGCCCCCGCATTCAAAGGAAATGATCAAAACGGGAAACCTGTGTCATTAGAGGACTTTAAAGGAAAACGAGTTATTCTTTTTTTCTATCCTGAAGACGATACGCCAACCTGTACGATCCAGGCCTGCAACCTCAGGGACAATTTTGCCTTGCTAAAAAAGAATGGTCTCGTGGTTTTAGGCGTAAGTCCTGATGAAGAAAAAAAACACAAAAAATTTGAAGCCAAATACAACCTGCCATTTACTTTAATTTCCGACCCCAAACATATTATCATTGATAAATATGGTGTTTGGGGTGAGAAACAATTGTATGGCAGAAATTATATGGGCCTGCACCGGACTACTTTTTTAATAGATGAAAAAGGGATCATTAAAAAGATCTTTTTAAGGCCAAAGAACAAACAACACGCTGAAGAAATTTTAAAGACCTGGCAACTTTTTGACCAGGAATCCCGTTAATTATAGTGTGATTTTAAAGATCATACTATGAAAAAAATATCCGTCATCACTCTGGTCATTTTTATATCCATCCTGGTATTTACAGCCTGCAGTAAAAGCGGGCCTGAAAAAGGCGGCGGACCGGGCGGCGGTATCGCTTTTTCCTGTGCCGGCATCAGTCCATCATTTTCTGCAGATATTCAACCTATACTTACTACCGTTTGCTCTATCAACAGCAATTGTCATGCTGCCGGCAGTTTAAATTTTGGCGGCCCTCTTACCACCCATGCAGAAGTAGTTGCAAAAAATTCATATATACGGGCAGCAATACTTTCAGGTATAATGCCGCAGAATGGCTCACTTACACAAGCGCAGATCAATGCTTTTATATGCTGGATAGACAACGGGGGGCCAAATAATTAGAACCCTGGTCTTACGCCTTCGTCTGACCATCTATGTATTGGTGATCAGACGAGGGCGTCAGATCACCCATTCCACTTCTCCAAAATCAAATTGCCTGTCTGTTTCATCAACCGTTAATAACCTGCCCTGGGGAGAAACTCCTGTTATCACAGTTTCAAAGATCGTATTGTCCTTTTTAAGTTGTACGGCCTTATTCAGCTTGTAAAGATGTTTATTGTAATTCGCCAATATTTGTTCTGAGGAATTTACATTCATCTCATCCACATTTTTCATCAAATGGGAATAAAGTCCTTTTGCCAGGTCAACAGCGTCAAATTCTTTCCCGGTGATCTGTTTAAGCGAGACCGGGTTTTGTAATGAACCATCAAAACCTGTTTGGTTGATATTGATCCCGATCCCTGCAATTGCCCACTTCCACTGCTTTCCATGAAAAACGTTCTCAATTAAAACACCCCCTGCCTTTCTGTCACGCCAATACAAATCATTTGGCCATTTTATTTTGGTCTCATCGCCGGCATAGCCCGAAAAAAATTCAAAACAAGCCAATGCAACCGCCGCACTCAAATAGAATTGCTGACTTGCATTTAACTGTTCGGGCTGTAAAACGAGGCTCATGGCGATATTTTTCCCGGGTTCTGTTTTCCAGGTCTTTCCCCGCTGCCCTTTCCCTGCGGTTTGCTCATGCGCAAACCATACCGTGCCATGGCTCGCCATTCCCGCATGCACCCTGCCCATGGCATAGTTGTTGGTACTATCGACGGTATCCAATATTTTGAAAAAACTGTCCCTGGGCATAATTATCCAAATGGCAAAGAAGTGTTACTTTTGCGATTATTTGCAAGCTACAAGCTACTTTGTAAAAAACAATAACAAACAGGCCCTGCTTTGGCCAGCACGTACATGGCAGGGGAAAAACAAAAAATATAATCACTTTTGAACAATTTGAACGCATTAAATAGCCGTAAAAAAAGCAGTGTTGTACGAATAACGAGTAAAAGCAAAATTTTCAAAACCATCATTCATGCTATACAGGAGAAAAAAGGCGAGCATATTGTAAGCCTTGATCTCCGGAAGATACCGGAAGCTGTTGCAGACTTTTTTATAATTTGCCAGGCCGGTAATACTACCCAACTAAGGGCGATTGCGGATTTTATTGAAACAGATGTAAAGGAAAAATGCCAGGAGATTGCTTATAAGCACGAAGGCAGGCAGGGTCAGCAATGGATCCTGATCGATTATGTGAATGTTGTTGTGCACATCATGCTGCCGGAGACCAGGAAATTTTACCAGCTGGAAGAAATGTGGAGTGATGCACCTGTAACAGAGCATATAGACTAAATAATAAATAAAGGATCTTTTTAAAATAACAATAAAACACAATCGTCTACCTACCAGAGCCTAAGGACAGCGTACACAAGTACAAAAAAAATAAGGGCACAAAAAAAATATGAATCAACAAGACAGCAACAGGAAATATAACCCTGATAACATACCACCAAAAGGAGATGATCCAAAGAAAAAGAGCCGGTTCAATATTTACTGGATATACGGGATCATACTGGTATGCCTCGTTGGATGGAATGTGTTCCGTGGCGTAAGCAGTGCCGGCGTAGAAACTGACCAGCAAAAATTTCATGAAATGTTAAAGCAGGGTGACGTTGAAAAAACACTCGTCATCAGGAATAAAAAGATCGTTCGTGTATTTTTATACAAGGACAGCTTAAAAAATAAAGCCGGCTTGTACAGCAGCATCCTTAATGATAAAGATGACGAAAAGAAATACGATGCTGCCGTAAAAATGAAACCCCCACAGTTGTATTTCAGCATTCTTGATAATGAAACCTATGCTACCAAACTGGCGGAGTTTTATAAACAAAATCCAGGCGTAAAAGAAGTAGCGGAAAAATCAGATGAGGAAGGAGAGTTGTTTGGACAGATCATCAGCACATTGCTTCCCATTTTACTGATCGGTTTATTGTTTGTTATGATGATGCGTAAGGTTGGCGGGCCAGGCGGTGGCGGCGGACCGGGAGGGATCTTTAACATCGGTAAATCCAAAGCAACCTTATTTGAAAAAGGCACAAGGGTCAATATCAATTTTGGTGATGTAGCCGGCCTCGACGAAGCAAAGGTGGAAGTAATGGAGATCGTTGACTTTTTAAAGAACCCGAAAAAATATACAGCGCTTGGTGGTAAGATACCAAAGGGCGCATTACTGGTTGGCCCCCCGGGCACAGGTAAAACACTTTTGGCAAAAGCTGTTGCCGGCGAAGCACAGGTGCCTTTCTTCAGCCTCAGCGGTAGTGATTTCGTGGAGATGTTCGTAGGCGTTGGTGCAAGCCGGGTTCGTGACCTGTTCAAGCAGGCAAGGGAAAAAGCGCCATGCATAATTTTTATTGACGAGATAGATGCTATTGGAAGGGCAAGAGGAAAAAATATGATGATGAGCAATGATGAAAGAGAAAATACGCTCAACCAGTTACTCGTGGAGATGGATGGTTTTGGAACTGATCTTGGCATCATCATCTTAGCCGCTACCAACAGGCCCGATGTTTTGGACAGTGCGCTTTTGAGGCCGGGCCGTTTCGACAGGCAGATCTCGATCGACCGTCCTGACCTGGTAGGCAGGGAAGCAATTTTTAAAGTTCATCTTGAGCCAATAAAAATTTCACAAACACTCGACATTCATAAACTCGCTGAGCAGACCCCCGGTTTTGCAGGTGCTGATATCGCCAACGTTTGTAACGAAGCCGCATTGATCGCCGCAAGAAAAGGGAAAGAAGCGGTGGACATGAGTGATTTCCAGGATGCGATCGACAGGGTGATCGGCGGACTGGAGAAAAAGAATAAGATCATATCTCCTGAAGAAAAAGAGATCATTGCCTACCATGAAGCAGGACATGCTATTTGTGGCTGGTATCTTGAGCATGCTTATCCTTTATTGAAAGTTACGGTTGTACCAAGGGGAACAGCAGCATTGGGTTATGCCCAATACACGCCTAAGGAGCAATACCTGTACAATACCGACCAGTTAATGGACCAGATCTGTATGACACTTGGCGGAAGAGCCAGTGAGGATATCTTCTTTGGCAAAATAAGTACGGGTGCAAGCAATGACCTGCAACAGATAACCAAGATCGCTTACAGCATGATCACCGTTTACGGGATGAATGACAAAGTAGGTAATATCAGTTACTATGATCCCAACCAGGAAAATGTTTTTACCAAGCCTTTCAGTGAAGAAACAGGAAAGATGATAGATGAAGAAGTGCGTAAATTAATTGATAATGCATACCAGATCACTAAAAAACTACTGATCGAAAAGAAGGGTGATGTTGAAAAACTGGCGAAGGAATTATTAAAGAAAGAAGTTCTTTTTAAGAGTGATGTGGAAGCATTGATCGGTAAAAGACCTTATGAAGAAAAGAAAGCGCTGGATATTATAGTTGATGACGGAAAAGAAGCGGTAAGTGAACCTCCGGGAACCGAACTGCCCGAATCATTAAAAACGCCACCTGCAATTTAAATGACCACATGGCTGTAACACCCGCAAAAGAAAATATTTTAAAAAAGATACGGCAGGCACTGAGTAACCCGGTGCCTTTGCCTTTTCCCCAAAGCGAAGGAGCCAATTCTGTTTTTTTACCGGCAACAGATGAGCTGGAAATAATTTTTGCTGAAGAGTTTACCCGCATGCAGGGCAGGTTTGCTTTTTGTATAAATGAAAAAGATATGGAGGCGCAGTTGCAGCAATTGATATCCTCAAAACAATGGACAAAAATATATTGCAATACAGGTAAGTGGGCGAATACATTCAGCAACAGCACTGACCTGCCTGGTTGCGATGCTTCTGTTACGGATTGCGAATACCTGGTTGCCAGGACCGGAACTATTGTAATGAGTGCTGCGCAAAAAAGCGGGAGAACGGTAAGTGTATATGCCCCTGTTCATATTTGTATTGCTTATACCGATCAATTGGTTTACGATGTAAAAGATGCGTTGCAACTGATCAAAGAAAAATATGCAGGTAATATCCCATCCCTGATAACTTTTGCAACAGGCCCCAGCCGTACTGCTGATATTGAAAAGACCCTGGTCACGGGTGTGCATGGGCCCAAAGAAGTGTATTGCTTCCTGGTAGAATCATAATTGCATATTAACAAGTATCTTTATCCTGATATGAACAAAGAGATCTATAACTTATTTGTATATGGTTCCCTGCGCAGCGGATTCCGCAATCCCGTGTATAATTATCTTACCAAATATTTTCATTTATTAGGAGAGGCCGTGGTTAAGGGAAAGCTGTATGACATGGGCGAATACCCTGTAGCGCTTCCTACCGCCGAAGAAAAATTCATTTCGGGTGAACTCTATACCATCAATGATGCCGTGGAATTTTCATGGGCCATAGCGCAGCTTGATGACTACGAAGGCCTCAACCCGGAAGAAGGCGAACAGCCCTTATACAAACGTGAAGAAGTTCTGGCTTACCAGGATGGCCAGCCCGTTACAGCCTGGATATATTGGTTCAATGGCAGTATAACCAACCAGCCCGAAATTGAATCAGGAGATATAATGCAGTACCTGCAGAAAAAAAATAAACCCTGACCATAATGGAAGTAGCAAGTAACAAAAAGATCTACTTTCTTTCCGATTTTCACCTTGGTGCTCCCGATGCTGAAGCCAGCCTCCTTAGAGAAAAAAAGATCGTAAGGTTTTTAGATGAAATTAAAGCCGATGCTGCTCAGATCTTTATTGTGGGGGACCTTTTTGATTTCTGGTACGAGTACAAAAAAGTTGTGCCCAAGGGGTTTGTCCGTATCCTTGGCAAACTGGCCGAAATTACAGATGCCGGCATTCCTATTCATTTTTTTGTAGGCAACCACGATATGTGGATGAAAGACTATTTTCAAAAAGAGCTTAATATCCCCGTTCATTTTGAGCCGGCCTCATTTGAATTCAATAATAAAAAGTTCCTGGTTGGCCATGGCGATGGACTTGGCCCCGGCGACCATGGCTACAAACTCATTAAAAAGATATTCCGCAATAAAGCCTGTAACTGGATGTTTGGAATTTTGCCGCCAAGGGTTGGCATGGGCATTGCACATTACTTCAGCAGGAAAAGCAGGGCACAAACCGGCCAGACAAATGAAGTATTTTTAGGCGAGGATAAAGAATGGCTGATCATTTACTGCAAAGACGTTCTGCAAAAAGATTTTTATGATTACCTGGTCTTTGGGCACCGGCACTTACCCATAGATTTTAAATTAAGTGACAGGAGCAGGTATATTAACCTGGGAGACTGGATACAATATTTTAGCTACGCTGTATTTGACGGGGAAAATTTAGAATTGAAGTATTATGCCCCTATCCCCTAAAGGGGATAAGCACGGGATCGAATTTTTATTAAATAATGAAAGATTGAAAAAATTACAATTGCTATATTTTCTTCTGTGCTTTTGTGCTTCTGTGACAATCCCTGTGGCAACCCATGCACAAAATGATACGGCTTTCCGTCTTCTTAAAATACTAAAAGGTGATATTTCATACCTCACGGTCGACAACCTCGACAATATCTATACCATCAGCAATAACCAGCTAAAGAAAATAGATGCCAACGGCGACTCTGTGGCTATCTTCAATGATGTAAAAAAATATGGCAATCCTTCTTCTGTTGATGTATCCAATCCTTTAAAGATATTATTGTACTATAAGAATTATTCCACCGTAGTTGTATTAGATCGTTTTTTAACGGCACGGAATTCCATAAACTTCAGAAAGCAGAATATTTTCTCTGTAAAAAGCATCAGCCTTTCTTACGATAATAATATCTGGCTTTTTGACGAACAGGACATTAAGCTTAAAAAAATTGATGAAGAAGGTAAGCTTTTGCAGGAAACAACGGACCTGAGGATGATATTTGATTCGATCCCATCTCCCGAACAGATAATTGACAGGGACAATTTTATATACCTATACGATCCTGAAAAAGGTTTTTATATTTTTGATTACTATGGCGCTTTTAAGAACCGGCTGCCTTATTTGCACTGGAGCAATGTGGAAGTATCCGGCAGGATGATCTATGGCTTCCACGACAATAAATTATATACCTACGAGCTTAGCTCGCTTTTACTAAAAGAATACAAACTCCCGGCGTTTTTCGGGGATTACCTGGGCATCAAAGCCATGAATGGTAAAATTTACCTGAATAAAGGTGACCGCATTGACATTTACCAGATAAGATAGAATGCACAAGATGTAGTATTTTTATTCCATGGATCTTTTTAACCGGTTTTTTTTAGATAATAGCATCGGGGCCTACTGTATAGTTGGCGGTATTATTTTATTGATGCTCATCATAAAAAAATACCTCTCACGCTATATCGCTTCTCTCCTTTTCCGGCTGGTACACCGTACCTGGAAAAATATAAGTAAAAAAGATTTTATTGACCTGCTGGTTGCACCGCTGCAAGGGTTCCTGCTTGTAATAATTATCGTATTCACACTTGACAAGCTCAATTTCCCAAATGATTTCCAATATAAGATCTATGGCCATTCTACGGAAGAGATAGCCAATAAGATCGGCATTGGCCTTATCATAGCTTACTTTACCTGGTTTTTAATGAGGGCGGTTGACTTCATTGCTGTTGTGCTTGAGCAAAATGCATCCTTAACGGTAGAAAAAGAGAAGGACCAGCTGGTTGTTTTCTTCCGTGATTTTTTAAAGGTCATTATTTCCATTGCTGGTTTATTGCTTGTCATTAAAGCCTGTTTCAGCCAGCCCATAGGAAATTTACTTACCAGCCTCAGCATTGTAGGCGCTGTGCTGGCACTAGCCGCAAAAGAAAGCCTGGAAAACCTGATCGCTTCTTTTATCATCTTTTTTGACAAGCCTTTTACAACCGGTGACCTGTTAAAAGTAAACGCGGTAACGGGAACGGTGGAAAAAATAGGCTTACGCAGCACCCGAATCCGCACTGCCGATAAAACACTGGTCACCGTACCCAACAAGCAAATGGTTGACAGTGTTGTTGACAACTGGAGTATGCGTACCCAGCGCAGGGCCGAAATAAAACTCGAGCTCAACCCTTCAACCAAACTCGCCGCTTCAAAAAATCTTACTACAGAGATAAAGAAATACCTGGGTATGAAGCCGGCCCTTATTGCCTCCTTTTCAGTTTATTTTTCTGAGATCAATAAAGGCGGGCTGGTAATAATGATAGAATATTTTACCAACCCTATCGCCATCGAGGAATTCAATTCGATAAAAGAAGACTTTAATTTTTTCCTTAAAAAAATATTGGAAGAAAATGAACTTGCGCTTGCTGTCACAGCAAATACCGTAACGATAATTAATGAGCCAAAAGCTGAAGGGTGATCTATTTAGGAGCGTTGACACTAAACCCGATGATCTTTTCATCTGCCAAGCGGGCCTTGGCTTTAAAATAACAGGCACCACCTCCTTTTGGGTAACAAAGGAAAGAAAGAAAACAGGCCTGCATCCTGCAGGTGGCATTTATAAAAATAACCTTTTGTCCATCAACTATAAGCCCAAAATATTGCTTAAAATATTCCTGGTAGTTTTTTATCACGCCCTTGACGTATTGATTTTTGTAAGCACCCGATGAGATATAAAGTGTGGAAATACTATCGGCTTTATTTATGTCATTTATATCCGGGGTAAATCTTCCGTGAACTTCATCCAGCCTTGTTCCCGCAGGGAAAATTACCCGGTATTTATCTATTTCGGTCTGGGCATTTGAAATAGATGCGTTGGCCATCATAAACAAAGTAAACAAGTACTTCATTGCCATTATTTATTGATTAAGGATGTCAGCCAGTTCTTTATCCCACTTGCCGGTCTTTCCGTACTCTACAACACGGCCTATCTCTTTACCTTCTTTCATAATAATTATAGTGGGTACCAGTTTTACATTAAATGCATCGGCAATACTGGCCAGCGATTTTTTTGCACGGTTAACACCAAAAAAAGTAATGGTATTATCCGGCACGCCACTCATTTCCTGCAGCTTGAAGAATTTGGGTAATACAAATTGCGTATCCTCACACCAGGTTCCGCCAAAGACCACGAACTGTACTTTGTCTTTATTCCGGGCAAAGGTTGATAGTGTGGCAGTATCCGGTTTATATATACCCTGGCTTGAATTATACCAGCGATAGGTAGAATCATTTTGCACAAGGTATTTATTGATAATGCCGCGGAGGATGTGCTCTTCCGGGTGTTTTTCATCTTTAAGGATCTCGTATTGTGCCTGCGCTAACACTTCAGTTGTTGCAGGAATAAAAAACATGAGTACCAATAAACATTTTTTCATGGTCATGTATTTGCAGTTATAGACAAATAGAATTGCAGAATTTTTTTACAGGAGATAAATATCGGAACAAGAATGTAATGGCTGGAAATTATTATGTTAACGGCTGGTTATAGGTCAGCCTTCAGTTCATTCAAAAAACCTTTTAGTTTTTTCAATGATTCTATTAAAGTGAATTTTTCATTCACTTTTTTATTTTGCTTAAGATATTCTTTGGCGCCTTCAATGGTATATTTTCTTTCACGCAGTAAATGATAGATGAGTTTTAAGTTCTTTACATCTTCGGGCCTGAAGAGCCTGTCGCCTTTTCCGTTCTTTTTCGGTTTCAGTATATCGAATTCATTTTCCCAAAAACGTATCAGTGACTGGTTAACCTTGAACATATCAGCCACAACACCTATTGCATAATATTTTTTTTCAAACAGCACTTCATCTTCAGGTATTTCTATAAGGTCTGCACCGGTATCCATATCTTTCAAACTCATCCTGCCCCTGGTAAGTTTTTTATTATCTGTTTTAACTTTCATCTTATTTGCCGGGGGTTTTGTCATGGCAATGGTCTTAACTTCAGGCTCATTTATTACCTGCGTATCATCAAAAGAAAAAGATGTCTGGTTAAGTTCCATAATTAAAATTAATCAAAACTTTTGGCACTACCAGTAGCTGCCAGTTTTAATACACGGTCATATTGCTCGGCATTCAGGTCGTTGAAGAAGAAGTAAACCGGGTCAACGGCGGAACCATTTATATGCACTTCGTAATGACAATGGGGCCCCGTACTGGCGCCTGTATTACCAACCCACCCGATCACTTCGCCCCGCTTTACCCGCTGCCCTCCCCTTACTTTTATCCTCACCATATGCATGTATTCTGTTTCGTAACCGTATCCATGGTTAATGACAACATGGTTGCCCGTACCCGTTCCGTAGCCTGCGGTAGATACCACCCCATCACCCGTAGCATAAATGGGCGTTCCCTGGGGTGCCGTAAAATCAAGCCCGCTGTGCATTTTGGCAATACCATATATGGGATGTATCCGCATGCCGAAGCCACTGGCGATCCTGTTAAGTTCCTTATTGCTTACCGGTTGTATGGCAGGGATGCATTGGAGTTTAGCCTCCTGGTTATTTATCAGTTTCTCAATGGCATTATAACTTTCAAACTGGTAAGCTACCCTTGCTGATATATTGTAGAGGGTCTTTGCTATATCTGCACCCAGTTCTTCATCGTCTTTCAACAAATTGACCTTAGCCAGCTCTTTTTTTTGCTCAATGGCTTTTGCTCTTGCACTGTCTGATAAGGGAATGGCTTCAAAAATGGAACGGTAAACCTGGTTATCCCGCTTCTCCAGCTCGGCCATTTGCTGCTGCAGTGCCTTTGTTTTCTCTGCCAGGGTGTTGTAATTTTCTTTTACCAGCTCGTATTTCACCTGTGCCTCCTTATCGGTGGGGTTAGGGACGAACTTTGTGTAGATCCAGATGATTATGGCAGAAGTTACCAGTGCCGCGGAAATAAAACCAAATATGCGCAAGAGTTTAACCCGGAAAGGCGTAACCAGCTTCTCATAGCGAAGCGTATGCGTATTATAGTAGTATTTTATTTTTTTCATGCCCTCTTACAAGGAGAATATTAAAGATTTCAATAGTATAAACACTGCATTATCAAACCACAAACGAATTCTTTACCTTTGCCCACATTGAGCAAAAGTGTACAAATATAACTCCATAAATCACAAAAATCAACCCATTTAAACAATTGGTATATGATGACGAGTGCCGGGATACGACAACAATTTCTTGATTTCTTCAGATCGAAGGGGCATATCATTGTTCCTTCTGCTCCTATCGTGGTGAAGGATGATCCTACTTTATTATTTACCAATGCAGGGATGAACCAGTTCAAAGATTACTTTTTGGGTAATAAAAAAGCCCCCGATAGCAGGGTCGCAGACACGCAAAAATGCTTAAGGGTAAGCGGCAAGCACAACGACCTGGAAGAAGTTGGCGTAGACACCTATCACCATACCATGTTTGAAATGCTGGGCAACTGGAGCTTTGGCGATTATTTTAAAAAAGAAGCCATTGCCTGGAGCTGGGAACTATTAACGGAAGTATATAAGCTTGACAAGGATAAATTATATGTAACCATTTTTGAAGGCGACGAAAAAGAAGGCTTGCCAAAAGATGAAGAAGCTTATAACGAATGGAAAAAGCTGATAGCTGAAGAACGCATTCTTTTGGGCAATAAAAAAGATAATTTTTGGGAGATGGGCGATACCGGTCCCTGCGGACCCTGTACCGAAATTCATGTGGATTGCAGGACCGGTGAAGAAAGAAAAGCAGTAGAGGGGAAAACCCTCGTGAACAATGATCACCCCCAGGTGATAGAGATATGGAACAATGTATTCATACAGTTCAACAGAAAAAAAGACGGCAGCCTTGAGCCACTACCCAGCAAACACGTGGATACCGGAATGGGATTTGAAAGGCTGACAAGGGTAATTCAAAAAAAACAAAGTAATTATGATACCGATGTGTTTACAGGAACAATTACTGCAACAGAAAAGATAGTTGGTAAAAAATATAAAGCGGGTGATGATAAAGAAAGTGTGGCATTTCGTGTTATTGCCGATCATATAAGAGCCATCAGCTTCACCATTGCAGACGGGCAACTGCCTTCAAACACAGGAGCAGGCTATGTTATACGCCGCATATTAAGAAGAGCTGTCAGGTATTATTATTCTTACCTTGACTATAAACAGCCATTGCTGCATAAACTCTTACCGGTAATTGCAATGCAGTTTGAAACTGTTTTCCCGGAGTTGACAAAGCAACTTGATTTTGTGAGCAAGGTGGTAAAGGAAGAAGAAGATGCATTTTTGAGAACTGTTGATAAAGGATTGTCAATGCTTGACGAAGCATCCCATGATATATCAGGAGAAGAAGCATTTAAACTTTACGATACTTTTGGATTCCCGCTTGATCTGACAAAATTGGTAGCAACTGAAAAAGGATTCAATGTAGATGAGAAGGGTTTTGAAGTTGAGATGCAAAAACAAAAGAACCGCAGCCGTGCAGCTACTACATTAGATACGGAGGATTGGGTTACTGTAAATGATACCCCTTCTTCAAAATTTGTTGGCTATGATTCTTTGGAAACAAAGGCAAGGGTCGTCAAATACAGGAAAGTTTCGGGCAAGGGAAAACAACTTTATCAAATAGTATTAGATCAAACTCCTTTTTATGCAGAGAGTGGCGGCCAGGTCGGAGATACAGGACTATTAACTATTAACCATGAACTATTAACTATTACTGATACAAAAAAAGAGAACGACCTCATCATTCATTTTACAGAATCTGTTCCGGCAGATATGAACGGTGAAGTAATTGCAAAAGTGGATGCGGCAAGAAGGAAAGATATTGCTCTTCATCACAGCGTTACGCACCTGATGCATGCAGCTTTACGCCATGTATTGGGTAAGCACGTTGCACAGAAAGGCTCATTGGTAAATGAAGAGCACCTCCGTTTTGACTTTAGCCATTTTTCAAAAGTGAGCGATGATGAAATTGCAACCGTGGAAAAACTGGTGAATGAAAAGATAAGAGAGAATATTCCTGTTGTTATTAAGGAGATGAAAAAAGATGAAGCGGTTGCAATGGGCGCCATGGCTTTGTTTGGCGAAAAATATGGGGACGTTGTACGGGTGGTAATTATTGATCCGGATTATTCAATTGAATTGTGCGGCGGAACACACGTGGGCAGCACGGGTGAACTGGGTATCTTTAAAATAAAAAGTGAAAGCGCCGTGGCAGCAGGCGTACGCCGTATTGAAGCGGTTTGTGGTAAAGCGGCAGAGATGTTGATCAATGAGCAATTCCTTGCGATCCGTGTGATACGGGATATCCTTAAAAATCCGGCAGACCTGAATAAGGCGGTAGAAAATCTATTGAACGAAAATTCAACCTTACAAAAAAGAATAGAAGGTTTGGAAGCCAGGCAGCTTGTCGGTATCAGGAATGAACTGATGCAAAAAGATGAGATCATTAATAACGTAAGCTTTATCGGCGAGATCATTGAAGTGCCTAATCCGGATGCTTTAAAGAAATTGTGTTTCGATATCAAACATCATTTACACGATCACCTGGTTGTTCTCTGCTGCAATATTGATGGCAAGGCGCACGTGGCAATAAGTATTTCAGATACGGTTGTTGTTGCAAAAAACCTGGATGCAGGGAAAATAATAAAAGAACATGTTGCAGGATTAATTAAAGGCGGTGGCGGGGGACAAAAGAACCTGGCTACTGCAGGTGGACAGGATGTAAGTAATTTGAAACAGGTTATTGAAAAAGTAAAATCATTATTAGGCTAAGAGGTTAAAAGAGGAAAAAGAGCTATGTTCCTCCTTTTCTCTTTTTTCCTCTTTGCAATATTTTCCTCATGCAAATCATTTTCGAAACTCCCCGCCTCCTCCTCCGGCAATTTACAATAGAAGATGCCCCATTGATCTTAGCCCTCAACAGCGACCCTGAAGTTGTAAAATATGTACACGAGCCAACATTAAGAACGGAAGAGGATGCAAAAAATATTTTACTGAATAATATTTTGCCCCAATACAAAAAGGACCTTGGCCGCTGGGCGATCCATATAAAAGACAATAAGGAATTCATTGGCTGGTGTGGCTTAAAATACCGGCCCGAACTTGATGAGATCGATCTTGGTTACCGCCTCAGCCAAAAAGCATGGGGCAAAGGCCTTGCTACCGAAGCCGCAAAACATACCCTTGATCATGGTTTCAAAACATTGACGCTGGGGCTCATCACCGGCAGGGCACATATTGAGAACATCGCTTCTATTAAAGTGCTGGAAAAGATCGGGATGAACTTTATCGGTGAGGGTATTGTAGATGATTGCCCGGTCAGAACCTACACAAAATCAGGCTAAGGCCGGTTGTTCCCGAATCTTTTTTACGTCTCTCATAAACTATAGCTTAGCTTAAAGATAAACTTGTGGCCGTTTTTTGTGGCCAAATTAAATCGGCCACAAAAAATGGCCACAAAAGTTCCGAAGATCTTTTTCCGAATATTTTTTCCCCGTCCCCTGCCTGCCGGTAAGCAGGGACACGGAGATGGGAACGGAGGACACAGAAATCCCATTGATCTTCCGTGTTTCTGTGCAATCTGTGGCCAAATCTCAAAATTTTTGTTAAAGCAAAAAAATAATCTGCGAAATGTTTCGTAATTGAAAAAAAGGCTTTACATTTGACCTACTAAACATTTCGTATATAAAATACACAACCATGAAAAGAATAGTTTTTACCGCGGCCATGTTGGGTTTAACCGCACTGACCACAACAGTTTTTGCCCAGGACGAAAAGGGCGACAAAGGAGAAAAGGGTGACAAGGACAAAAAAGAATCCCAGGAGATCATCATTCGCAAAAAAGGTGATAAGGACACAAAGATCACTGTAGAGATCAAGGGAGATAAGGTAACCATTAACGGCAAACCCTTATCAGAATTCAAGGATGATGAGATCACCGTTAACAGGAGGAATGTAACTATATGGAATGGCAATCGCTTTAGAAATGCTACGATAGCAGGTGAACCCTTTTCATATAACTGGAACGATGATAACCATGGTGCATTCCTGGGAGTAACAACCGATGACGCAGAAGATGGCGCTAAGATCACGGAAATAACCAGGGAAAGTGCTGCAGAAAAAGCAGGACTCAAGGTTGGTGATATCATTACAAAGGTTGGCGATAAAAAAGTAGACGATCCCGGAAGCCTTTATGAAGCGGTATCATCAATGAAACCAAAAGATGAAGTGAAGGTATTATATAAAAGAGATGGTAAAGAGAATTCTGCAAAAGCAACATTGGGAGAGCGCAAAGGTGATGCAATGGCCTATTCTTTCAGCGGGCCCGATGGCATCACAAGGTCCTATACCGTACCCCGTACTCCACGTGTACAAAGCGTTCCAGGAATTGAAGGCTGGAATGACAAGGAAATGGCTGATATGTCCCCAAGGTTTTATACCCCGGGAAGCGGAAATGCTTTTAACCTGTACGGCGATGTGTTTAACCGTCATAAGCTGGGGCTGAAAATACAGGATACGGACGAAGGTAATGGCGTAAAGATTTTAGACGTAGATAAAGATTCACCCGCTGAAAAAGCCGGGCTAAAAAAAGACGATATTGTTACAGAGATCGGTGGGAAAAAAGTAGCTAATACAGACGATGCAAGAGATCAACTGCACGAAACACAGGATAAATCATCTTACAACATAAAAGCAAAACGCAACAGCAGCGAAATGAGTTTTGATATCAAGATCCCGAAAAAATTAAAAACAGCTAATTTATAAGCCGTGAAATATGCATGAGGAAGTGCCCTGGATTACAGGGCACTTTTTTTATTCTAACATTTGTTAATTATACTGCCCCTTGCAGCTTGTAGCTTGAGGCTTATCTTTGCCTTCAATGTTACAAAACAATAAATACCAGGTGGTAATTGGTTTGGAAGTGCATGCGCAGCTTCTTACCAAAAGCAAATTATTCTGCGGCGACAGCGCTGCTTTTAGTACAGATCCCAATACAAATATCAGCCCCATCACCCTTGCCCATCCCGGTACTTTGCCAAAGATGAATGAAAAAGCCGTTGCGTATGCCATTAAGCTTGGGATCGCCCTGCATTGCGACATTGAACAGCATAATTATTTTGCCCGCAAAAATTATTTTTATCCCGACCTTCCAAAGGGTTACCAGGTATCACAACATACAACCCCTATTTGTAAAAATGGTTTTGTAACCATTAAGGTGGGCGATACCGAACGCAATATCCGGCTCAACAGGATACATATGGAAGAAGATGCAGGAAAAAGCCTGCACGATATTGATGAAAATTATACGGCAATCGATCTTAACCGTGCAGGGGTACCGCTGCTTGAGATCGTAAGCGAGCCTGACATGCACAGCAGTGAAGAAGCATTTGCCTATATCACTGAGTTGCGAAAACTGGTTAGCTGGCTGGGCATCTGCGATGGCAATATGGAAGAAGGAAGTATGCGATGCGATGCAAATATCTCTATCCGCCCGGCGGGTGAAACAACATTGGGTACCCGTGTGGAAGTAAAAAATCTCAATAGCATACGAAATGTAAAAAGGGCCATTGACGTAGAAGTAAAACGCTTAATTGAAATTACTGAACGTGGGGAAAAAATAATCCAGGAAACCCGGAGTTACGATGCTGATAATAACACTACTTTTTCTTTACGCACCAAGGAAGATGCAGATGATTATCGTTATTTTCCTGAGCCTGATCTCACCCCTTTCTTTATCACCGATGATCTCTTACAGGAACTAAGAACAGGCCTGCCGGTTTTGCCAAACGCTTTAATAGAACGATATACTTCGCAACTCCTGTTGTCGGCATATGATGCAACAGTGATCTGCGATGAGAAAGGACAGGCCGCTTACTTTGAAGAGTTAATAAAGCATACGGATAATTATAAAGCTGCTGCCAACTGGATGCTGGGGCCGGTAAAAAGTCATTTGAATGACAATAATACCGGTTGGAAAGAATTTAATTTACCCCCGGTAAAGATCGCGGAACTGATCAGCATGGTAGAAAAAGGGAAATTGAGTTTCGGGATCGCTTCATCAAAAGTTTTTACTGAGTTGCTGAAGCACCCGGGCAGGACAGTTTTAGATATCGCCAACGAACTAAACCTGGTACAGGAAAATGACAGCAGTTCTATTGAGCAATGGATAAATGAAGTGATCACTAAAATGCCGGATAAGGTAACCCAATACAAAACCGGCAAGAAAGGCCTGATGGGCTTGTTTGCAGGGGAAGTAAAACGGCTCAGTAAGGGAAAAGCAGATATGCAAATTGTAAATAAATTATTGGAAGAAAAATTAAATGATCAATAAATGAAAAAGTTATTAACTGCAGTTATTTTGGCTGCCATGCTATTATCCTGCAACAAGGGATCCGATAAAGGAAGGTTTACCGTTAACGGTGAGCTGAAAAACACCAAGGATAAAAAAATTTACCTGGAAGAATTATTCTTTAGCCAGAAGCCACCTGAAGTGCTGGATACAGGAATTGTAAAGGATGGAAAATTTTCCGTGTCTGCAATTGCGCAGGAAGAAGGTTTGTACCGTCTCCGGAGTGAAACAGATGCTTACCTTTTTATAAACGATAACAGCAGTATTGATTTTACTGCTGACGCCTCCGCCCCCGGCGTAACCAATCAAAATTTTATGAGCCCGGCAAATATCTCACTGAAAAATATATTGCTGTATGCCGATAGTATGGCTAAATTAATTGCAGCAAAAGACGGGATCATGTCGGAATTAAAAAAGTCAGGGGTTGCTGACAATGATAGTGTTTACATGTCATTGACCAATGATTTTAATACCCTTAATGAAACACTGATCAAATATTGCTTTGCTGTTGCTGATACGGCAAAGAGCCCGGTACTTGCGCTTTTTGCTGCAACCATGGCACCGGTCACGCTAAATAAAATTCAGATCCCCTTGTCAGGTCTTACAAAAAGATTCCCGGATCATAAAGGCATTGCCTCGGCTGTTGATTACGTCAAAGAGCAAATTGCACTGCAAACGAAAACACAGCCGTCAATTCCGCAACCAACTCCAATGGTTGGCAATATGGCCCCCGATATCACGATGAACGATGTAAATGACAAGCCCTTTTCATTAAGCCAGTTGCGTGGTAAATATGTTTTGGTTGATTTTTGGGCAAGCTGGTGCGGCCCATGCCGTGGTGAAAACCCAAATCTTGTGGCAGCTTATGATCGTTTTAAAAATAAGAATTTTACGGTATTGGGCGTTTCACTGGATGATAATAAAAATGCCTGGGTAAATGCCATTGCAGAAGATAAGCTGGCCTGGCAACAGATCAGTGATCTTAAAAAGTGGAGGAGTGCGGCAGTTGGTTTATATGGACTTGATGGAATTCCTTACAATGTATTGGTCGATCCGCAGGGAAAGATCATTGCAACCGCATTACGCGGAGAAGAATTACATAACAAGCTTGCGGAGATATTGAAATAAAGAACTGTTTATAAAAAAACTCCAACGAATTATCGTTGGAGTTTTTTTATAAAATGAATATTATTAATAGCCAGGGTTCGGAACTATAACAGGATTTTGAACTAATTCATCCTGTGGTATAGGCCATAAGAACCTGTAATCAGCATATGCAATTGCAAGATTATTAAGTGGTGGGATTGGCAAGCTGCAACCATACAAGCCTGTATTGTTCGAAAAGCCATTGACAACTTTGGCAGGTATGCCACCGGTGGAGAAATTAGGATCCATAGCAAGGCGATGGATATCTCCCCACCTTTTTCCTTCGGCCAGGAATTCAATTCTTCTTTCATCCAATATAGCTTTTATCAACGCATTCTTATCAGCAAAGGATACGATAGTATATTGATTTAATGCAGGAGCCGGAATAGCCCTGTTACGAACTGTATTCAATAACTCTATTGCTCTTTGAGAAATAACTCCGCTATTACGTGCCTCTGCTTCAGCCTGCATAAGCAAAACTTCAGCATAACGTAAGGTAGGTGTATAATCCGCCTGGTTTACATAGTCAATATATTTTCTTGTAAAGAATGACTTGGTATTTGCGTTGCTGTTCCCGTATATGATCATATTTGTTGGGGTAGGTGCTAACGGTACTGATCCCGGAACGGTCGATGTATCCCTTCGTTTATCATCGCATCTCCAGGCTGGTGAATTAAAAATAACGGGGCTGATTGCAACCAATCCTCGGCCCGGAACATTTGGTCCAAACATTTGCGCAAGAGCGGCATTCACGCCTGTATTATCCAGTGCATCGTTCTTTATAGAGAAGATACTTTCAAGTGTTGAATTGTTTAAAAATGCACCATTAGGATTTTGTTCAAGTTTGTTACCGCCTATTGGAGATATAACGCTTGTCCAAACTAATGGGTTTATTGGGCCGTTAGGAATTAATTTATTCCCTTCAAAAACTACCCCGGTCGCAATCGACCAGTCTCCCTTATGCATTTTAACCCTCATCTTAAGCGCAATGGCTGCGGCCTTGGCAGCCCTCACTACATTAGCACCGGCAGGTAAATTTGTTTCGGCAAAATCAAGGTCTATTAATATTTTATCATAACAAACACTAACCAGTTCCCTTGCATGGGCTTTTAATTTATCTAAAGAGGCAGGGCTGGATATAGCATAATCATGATAAGGAACACCAAGTTTATTTCCATTTCCATCCAGGTATGGACGGCTGAAGTTAATTAATAATTCATGATGAGCCATCGCCCGCAGAAAACGGCATTCAGCTTCATATTGTGCTGCTACTGTCGTGCTGATAATTCCTTTGGAAAGAGCGAATTTAAATCCATCAATAGCAAGGTTCGCCTTGTTTATCAATAAATACAAATTGATCCACATGTTCACATTGTTTGGCGATACAGGTGTATATGTCGCCTGGTAAGTTATCTGGAAAAAAGTAGCAATGTTTACCATATCCTCACCCCGCATTTCATTTTGTTCAAGAGCGGCAGCACCAAAGGGATATCCTCTCACAGAATGTGCAGTACCATTTAAAGGATCATAGTCGCCGCTTTGAGCAGCATCATAAACGCCATTTAAAGCGAGCAGGCATCTCTCAGGTGTTGAGTAAGCCGTTTCATCGCTAAATGCATTGAAAGGAACCAGTTCAAGGCTCTTCTTACAACCACTTAATACAATTGCGATAACGATCGCAAAAACGGTTATAATATTTTTTAAACTTTTCATGATATTAATTATTATAATGAAATAAATTTTAAGTTAATTAGAATCCAACTGTTATACCCGCTGATGTTGTCCTGATAGCAGGAGCAACTGTAGCATCAACGCCAAAGTTACTATACCCTTCAGGATCCGATCCTTTATATTTTGTCCAAACTGCCACATTCTGCATCTGCACAAATATCCTTACACTCTTAATGTAATCACGAAAACGGGCTATCGTGGCTTTATTGAACCTGTAATCAAGCACTATGTTCTGGAAGCGGATGAAATCACCGTCCTCAACAAAACGTGAAGTTGCTTCACCGTTCTGGTTGATGATGGCATCATTGGCATAATACATCCTTGGTGTTTGAGTTACCTGGCCCACTGTGGTCCAGCGGTCCAACAATTCAGTCCCTGAATTAGCAAACTTTTGGTTTAACAAAACTTCCTGGCGGGTAACGTTCATGATCTTGTTACCACCTGAATAACGGAACATCAGTTCAAGTCCGAAATTCTTATACGTGAAGTTATTGGTGAAAGATCCGAAGTATGTAGGGTTCGACGGTCCGAGAACAACTTTATCTGCAGGTCCAAGTGAAGACGCTGTTCCTGCTACACCATCATTCAGACTGGTTGCGGTTGTATAAGCACCGGTGGAAACACTACGCTGAACAAGAGAACCGTTTGCTTTATAATATACAGGGTTTCCGTTAGCCGCATTTACACCTGCATAACGATAGCCATACAAAGAAAATATGGATTCGCCAATCCTAATGATATTATACGGGCTGCTTTCGGGATTTGTGATCTCTGTACCAGGAGCATTACCGATCGGGAACAATGACTTAACCTTGTTCTTGATATTGGTATAAATAAAATTCATGTTCCAGTTGAAGTTCTCTTTCCTGATCACATCCACATTTACACTGAACTCCCAACCTTTATTTTCTGCAGCACCGATATTTCTGAGAATGTTATTACCTGGGATACCAGCACTTGGCGGTGTAGGAACGGCCAGGATTATCTGGTCGATATCATTTTTGAACCAGTCTGCAACAAGGTTTACCCGGTTGTTCCAGAAAGTAAGTTCAACGCCTATATCGGTTTTCTTACTACGCTCCCATTTTAATTCAGGGTTACCAACATTGGAAACAGCAATTCCCCCGATATTACCATAAGGTGCCGAGCCATATGTACTTAAATAACGGAAGCCAGGAATTGGGTTACCGACTATAGCATAAGATCCCTTCAATTTTATGTCGTTGAAGAATTTAAATTTCCAGAAGTTTTCTTGTGTAGGCCTCCATCCCACAGAAAATCCCGGGAAATTACCATACCTGTTACTAGTACCAAGTGAGCTTAAACCGTCTCTTCTTACTGTTGCCTGGATGAAATATTTGTTATTGTAATCGTAGTTCACCCTTCCAAAAAATGATTCAGTAGCTGATTTGGAATAATTACCAGAAACAGATTGGGTGGAAGCTGTATTAGTAACTACATTTTCTTTTAAGAAGAAAAGATCAGAAATATTAGTTCCGGTTGCAGAATAAAATCGCGTAGTGCTTTGGGATAATTCATAACCGCCGGTAAGATATACACTATGCTTCCTGAAGGTCTTATTATAATTAAAATACTCCTGAATGGTGGTTGCAAGAATATTATTTTGTCCGTTATTCGCACGGCCAACTGAACTGAATCCATCTCCATGTCTTGGGTCATAGCCAAGGAAGCTATTATCAGTATAATAATCTATTCCTAACTGGGAACGGATCGTAAGCCCTTTTACCGGCATGATATCCACGAAAGCAACATCAATTATCCTGTATTTATCAGAATAAAATTTATTATTATCAAGTACAAAGGCAATGTTCACATAATTGTCATCAATGGTACGAAGGTTTGCCCCCTGTCCCAATGAATTACCTGTTATATTATACCCTGTAGCATGCGCTCCGTTATGTATGGCAACATTCGGTAAGGCCCTCAATGCCGACACTATAGCGCCACTCAGTGCGTTGGATCCGTTTTGCTGATCCTTGTCCTCTTGTCTTGACAAAGTGATATTATTACCAAACTTGATGTATTTATTTGCTTCCTGCTCCAGGTTGGCCCTTACTCTGAAAGCCCTATTATGATTGGAACGAACAACCCCCTGCTGATCGGAATAACCCAAAGAAAAATAATAAGTGGATTTATTGGTTCCGCCCATCATACTTACTGTGTGATTTTGAACAAAGGCGCTGTTAACAAAAACATTATCCTGCCAGTCGGTATTGGTTCCTACGGCATCCATTTTAGCAGGTGCCGCCTGGCCCGCATTAGTGAATTTTTCGTTGGCGATATTTACAAAACCCTGTGCGTCCAATACAGAGAACTTTTCAGAGATTGAGCTGAATCCCATTGTTCCGTCATAAGTAAGCGAAGTTTTGTTCTTTGATCCTTTTTTTGTTGTTATCTGGATAACACCATTAGCACCTTTTGATCCGTATGGCCAGTGAAGCTCCATCTTTCAAAATATCTACGCTCTCAATATCAGCAGGATTAATATCACCAATGGCATTTGAGTTGGTGGTCAGCGCCAGGTTTCCTGTAGTGATCGGAATACCATCCACAATAATAAGAGGACTAGCTCCAAAAGAAATCGTATTGTAACCCCTGATCCTGATCTTCGCCGGTGTATTTACAGATCCACCTGCATTTACAACATCCACCCCTGCAGCACGTCCCTGAAGTTGTTTATCAATAGAAGGTGTTACCAACTGTGCAAATTCCTTGGTATCTACTTTAGAGGCAGCACCCGTAAAGCCTTTCTTTTGCTGTGTACCATAACCCACGATAACTACTTCTTCCAGTTGCTTATCGGCGGGCCTTAATGAAACATTAATTACCAGTTGACTTCCAACAGGTCTTGTTTGTGTTTCAAAATTTACACTGGAAAAATTAAGGCTTCTTACAGTGTACGGAATGGTTAACCTGAAGTTACCCTCTTTATCCGTTTGTGTACCTTGTTTGCCGTCGGATCCCGTAACAGAAACACCCTCAATGGCTGTTCCCTTTTCATCAGTTACCTTACCGGTAATTGTACGATCCTGGGCAGCTGCACTTAGTACGAATACAAATACAGCTGATAAGATTAATGTCAGTTTTCTCATTTGCTTAATAGTTTTTAATAGTTATAGTACGACAAATATAAATCACATTCACTGTAATTATCAAATAATGACAAGTTTATTATGCTTTTTGCTGCTTTTCCTCAATAGAAAAAAGCTTCAAAAGGCCTGATACAAAATAGGGTAAGATTATAGTTTTTGAATTTGCGGGATGATCATTCGATGATCTTTTCAATTCGTTTTGGCGCAAACAACAATAATAAAACAGGTAACAAAACCAGGTTAGTTAATGTAGCAACCAACAATGTTACTGATGTTAACCACCCCAGGGCCATGGTGCCTCCAAAACTGCTGCCGCAAAAAATAATGAAGCCGGCAGTTAACACCAATGCAGTATAAACAATACTTAACCCTGTATTTTTGATAGTAACGCTTACTGTTTGCAATATATTGTTGTTGTATGCGGGGAGTTCCTGTTTATAGTTCACTAAGAACCTTATTGTAATATCAATGGCGATGCCCAATGCCACGCTAAATACCAATACCGTAGAGGGCTTTAAGGGAACACCCACCCACCCCATGATGCCTGCCGTAATGACCAGGGGTATCAGGTTGGGTATCAGGGAGCATAATAAAATACGCAGCGATCTGAATAAGTACAACATGCATAAAGCAATCAGCAGGAATGCCCAGAAGATGCTGTCCTTTAACCCATTTACAATGAACCTGCTGCCTTCTAAAAAAGTGATACTTGTGCCCGTAAGCTGTACCTTATATAAAGAAGTATCAAACAACTGATCTGCTCTTTGTTGAATCCCATTCAACAAAACCGGTAATTCCTTTGTGCCCACATCGGCCATGTTCACACTTATACGGGTGCTTTGCCTGGCTGTATCCATAAAACTTTTGAGCATTTTAGAAAGATTGTTCTTGTTGCTGTCTGCTTTGTTTGGCCTTAAGTATTCTCCTACAAAAGCACCGTCAAAACTATTTGGCAATAAATAATTAGCAGAGTCGCCTTCATAAAAAGCCTGTTTGGCAAACTTTAATCCTTCTGCAACACTAAGCGGCCGGTTCATTTCTTTTTGTGCGGTTATGTATTGTGCTAAAGAATCCACCTTCTCAAAAACCGTAAGGGCCCTTAAACCTGCAAGGCCGTATCGTTTTTTTGTATCTACAATAATTTCCAGCGGCATGATGCCTTTAAAATTCCTTTCAAAGAATTTCAGGTCGGTATAGATCTTATCCGTTTTTGGCATGTCGTCAACAATAAAAGAAACACTCTTTAATTTAAAAATGCCAACTACCGCAAAGATCAAAACCACTGTTGTAACTGCGTAAACAGTTTTTTTATGACCAATGACCCATCCTTCTATCCTTAATAAAAAAGCGGTGATCCAGCGGTTACTCAGGTATTTTGTTTGAGAGGCTTTGGGTGCAGGTAAATAACTTAATACCGATGGCAGCAAAATAAAAGAGATAACAAAAATGACCATGATGCTTATCCCTGCCACCACACCAAATTCCCGGAGTATTGCACTTTTGGTCAAAGCAAAAACGGCAAAGCCAATAGCGGCAGTAAGGTTACAAAAAAGTGTTACCACGCCCATCTTGCTTACCATATCCACCAGTGATGCGTTCTTATCGCCGGATTCCAAAAAAGAACTATGGTATTTATTAATAAAGTAAATACAGTTAGGTACTCCTATCACAACAACAAGGCAGGGGATCAGTGCGGTTAAGATAGTGATCTGGTATCCGCATAAATATAAAATACCAACACTCCATATAACGCCCAGTATCACCACCATTAAAGAAAGCAGGGTGGTGCTTATGGAACGAAAGAAAAGTAAAAGGATCAATGCGCTTAATAAAAGTGAGCCAAATAAAAAGAATTTCATTTCTCCCTGTATCCTGTCGGCTACCACGGTACGTATCAATGGCAGTCCGCTTAAATGCACTTCGGTCTTTGTTTTTTCTTCAAAAATTTTTACCTCCCTGGTAATATCCGCAACCACTTTTGTTCGCCCTGCCGAATTGAGTACTGCTTTATTGATGCGCACACCTACCAGGTAGGCCTTCACTTGCGGGCTATCTATCCTTTGCGGGTTATAAAGCAGTGACCGGTAAAAAGGAAGGTTAAAGAAAACATTTGCAGCGCTGTCCAGTTCAGCCTGGCTGTTGATGGTATCGGCAAATATTTTTTCTGCAGAAAGTTTTTCGGTAAGTGAATCTTTACGAAGTGTAACAGCCGAAGGAATGCTCAATACGTCTTCAACAGCATTTACTTTTTTTAACCGTTGGTGCAGGTCCTGGTAAGCACGGAACATCGTCAATGAAAATAAGCTGTCGGTTTGAATCCCTGCAACGAGCAAATTACCATCATCGCCAAATTTTTCTTTAAAAGCCATATAATCCTTATACTTTGGATTATCAGTCGGTATGGCTTTTGAAAATTCATAGCTCAGTTTCACCTTACTTGCATAATATCCCATCACGGCAGTTACTGCAAGCAGAAGAACAAGAAGCACCAGCCTGTGCTTAATAACAAATTTTCCCAAACGTTTCCACATAGTAGATCATTGCTTATTGAATTTGCAAAGAAAACCAATTTGAACGTAATTGTATTGTTTAGCTGCTGTTATGTTTGCCCGTATCCCCTAAAGGGTACCAAAACTTCTCAAATGTGAGTTTATTTTAATAGCCCGTCAATTGTTCGTTAAATTTGAAATTGTTTTTAATTAAATGATCTAAACTCCCCTTTCGGGGCTGGGGGTATGACACACAAGACCAAAGGCATAGTATTAAGAAGTATTAAATATGGCGAGACCAGCCTGGTGGTCAACATCTTTACCGAAATGTTTGGGGTACAAACCTATATGGTGAATGGTGTGCGTACAGTTAAAAGATCTTCTTCCACAGCTAATCATTTTCAGCCCACAGCCATACTAGACCTCGTCGTTTATCATAATGAATCAAAGTCTATGCAACGCATAAAAGAGTTCTCCTGGGCTTTTTTATATGAAAGAATTTTAAACGATGTGATTAAGAACAGTATCGCATCTTATATGGCAGAACTAATACAAAAATGCCTCAAGCAACCCGAAGCAAATAACGACCTCTTTATTTTTTGTGAAGAAGCATTTTTGCAACTGGATAAGGCGGATAAAGTTGTGGCTGCCAATTTTGCCTTGTTCTTTACCTTGCACCTTACGCATTTTTTTGGGTTCAGGATGACGGATAATTATAATTCCGCTAATACCTTTTTGGATCTGCAGGAGGGAAATTTTATTGACCATCAGCCAACCCATCCGTATTTTATTGATGGAAAAAATGCTGAGCTTACTGCGCAGTTATTAAAAGTGATGCAGCCGCAAGAATTGCAGGATTTTAAATTGAACCAGGATATAAGAAGATCCCTGTTATTAAGATACCTGGAATATTATGCCCTGCACATACCCGAGTTTGGGCAAATGAAAACACTGATGGTATTGCATGAAGTGTTGTAACGGGCCTGGTGGCTAAAGCCGTCGGGACCATTAAACTAAAGCCTTATAAAATTCTTTTTGAAGATGATCTTTTATCCAACTTTAAATTTTCTAATCCTTCTATCAAAACCAGCCCAGGCTTTTTCCCTTTTTCAAAACTACCCAGCATCTTCTCCATTCTTAAAGCCCGTGCGCCATTGATAGTGCCCCATTGCAATAAAGTTGTGAGTTCAATTTGTGGAAAGTTTTTATGAAGGGTCTTTATTTCTTCCAAAATACTTAGCTGGTCGTTGGAAGCAAGACTGTCGGTACCCAAAACAATACCGCATGAATGTTTTACCAGGTTATTTACATCCGGTAAAATATTGCTGATATACAGGTTTGCATTGGGACAAAGACAGAAGAAGGTTTTTAGTTTGCTGTTTGCTGTTTGCTGTTTTGTAAATTCAATATCTTCTTCAGAAATAAAAATATTATGAACTGAAATTACTGTTTGCCCTTTTGTAAAACAGGGCATCCATGTTTGCAGGCTTGTTTTACCGGTTGGCTTAAAAAAAGAAATGTCTATCCCCATCATTTCATACATGTTCAGCAGGTCGCCTGTGCCGTTTTTAAATAATTCATTTTCTGCAGCTAGCTCCTGGTTGTGGATGGTTAAAAGATCGTTGCCCGGGAATTCATCGATCATCCTGAACATTCCAGGTGAAACAGAATATGGCGCATGCGGCACAATTGAATTTGCAGGCAATACCTTTGAATAAGAATTATAAAATTCTTCTGTTCTTTTAAAACGCGGTTCTGCAACTGCAGGAGGAAAACCACTGGCTTCAATAAAATTATGATACCGCAACCTGCCCTTTGTCTTTTGAGGAATGGTAAATGTATTATTACAGATATCTCCTGCCGCTACGATGCCGTTTTGTAACATTTCATTTTCTGCTTTTTCAATAGCTGCTATGATCTGCTCTTCATCAAAATGTCTTTCATTTACCACTTTAAAAACAAAATCAACAAGGCCGGTATGTTTGGGGATCAGGCCGTTCATATGGGACAATTCCAGGTGACAATGGCAATTGATGAAGCCGGGGGAAAGTAGTCCCTTCAGTATTTCAATATCTTCGCCGGCATCTGTAACATTTACAAGATCAATGATAACGCCGTCGGCATCGGTTATCAATACATTGTCGCCGGTCAAAATTTCCTTCCCTGTAAAAACCTGGTCTGCTTTAAATTTTCTGTACAAAATGATTGGTTATATATTGTAAATTTGCCGCCTGTTTATAAGCTGAGGCCTGTAGCATTTTTAAGCTGCAGCCGAAATTAAAAGTACGCTATGTTAGATAAATTAGATGCCATTAAGGGAAGATTTGATAACCTGGGAGTTGCGCTCACCAACCCGGAGATCGTTAGCGATAATAAAAAATTTACGGCCACCAGTAAAGAATACCGCAGCCTGGAAAAGATTGTTAACGCAAGGAATGAATATGTAAAATTGCTGGGTGACATCGAATTCAATAAAGAAGTGCTGAATGGTGATGATGAGGAAATGAGGATGCTTGCAAAACAGGAATTACCAAATTTGGAAGAAAAAAAGGAAGAAATGGAAAAAGCACTCCGCAATATGCTTATTCCCAAAGATCCTTATGATGAAAAAAATGCCATACTGGAGATCCGTGCCGGTACAGGAGGTGATGAAGCTTCTCTTTTTGCAGGCGACCTCCTCAGGATGTACCTGAAATATTGCGAAAAGAAAGGATGGAAGACTGCTATTCTTAGCGAAAGCGAAGGAACAGTTGGAGGTTACAAAGAGGTGCAGGTAGAAGTTGTTGGCGATGACGTATACGGAACACTAAAATTTGAAAGTGGTGTACACCGTGTACAACGTGTGCCGGATACCGAAGGTAGTGGCCGTGTACATACCAGTGCTGTAACTGTTGCTGTAATGCCCGAGGCAGAAGATGTAGATGTAGATCTGAAAGAATCGGATGTAAAAATGGAAACTGCCAGAAGTGGTGGCGCCGGGGGTCAGAATGTAAATAAAGTAGAGACAAAGGTTTTTCTTACACATAAACCAACCGGTATTGTAGTAATGTGCCAAACTGATCGTTCGCAGCTTGGTAACCGGCTAAAAGCAATGGAAATGCTGAGAACTAAATTGTATGATGAAGAGGTAAGAAAAGTAGAGGAAGCCACAGCACATATGCGAAAAAGCCTTGTTAGTACCGGTGATAGAAGTGCCAAAATAAGAACTTATAATTTTCCGCAGGGCCGTGTTACCGATCACCGCATTGGATTAACGGTATATAATTTAGATACTGTCTTAAATGGCGAAGTGCAGGAATTCATAGATGCATTGCAATTTGCTGAAAATGCAGAGAAGATGACAGTGCAGAATTGATGCCCCGGGGTAGCGGAGAATATATAGTGGCTTTCATATTTATCATCTAAAAAATCAAGATCATGTTAGAAAAATTATTGAACCTCGTAAAAGGAACCGCGGATGATACGGTAATTAAAAATCCCTATATACCTAATGAACATAATAGCGAAGTGATCGCAGAAGCCACCAACACCGTTGCTTCGGGCCTTCGTAATATGGTTGCCGGGGGCGGGTTACAAAATATCCTGTCTTTATTCAATAATAAAGACACGCAGGGCGATGGTTTATCAAACAACCCCATTGTTAATATGATGAAGGGGCATTTTGCCGGAAAACTAATGAGCAAGTTTAACCTCGGAAGCAACCAGGCAAGTAATGTTGCGGGAAGCCTGATACCGGATGTTATGAGCAACCTGGTCAATAAAACCAACGACCCGAATGATAATGGCTTTTCCCTGGAAGGCTTATTAAAATCAATTACAGGAGGACAATCTGAACAGGTGGTACAGGAACAACAAAACAGTGGCAACAGCGGGTTTAATTTCCAGGACCTGATCGGCCAGTTTACAGGAGACGGAAAGCAGGTAGGCGGTGCTGGTAATGGAATAATGGACATTGTATCAAAACTCGCAGGTGGCGCCCGGGAACAACAACAAAAAAATGGCGGTGGAGGGCTGATGGATCTCATTAAAGGATTTTTGAAATAAGAAACTTATAGATTCTGAAGAAAAGCACTCTGCATGGGGTGCTTTTTTATTTAGAATAAAATCATACCCAAAAAGGGTATTTATTACATCTCCGTAATTAAAAAACCAAAGTCCTTTCTCTGAAAATAATAAGTTCTTTTGTTCGTTATATATATGAAAACCAAGGATGTAATGAGCATTATAAAATCCTTAACAGGATTCATGCAACCTTTGGCACCTGATTTGCGTATATATAGAGTAGGCAAACGATAAATTTCAAATTTTCTCATAAGCAGTTAGTTTTGGTAACGGCCCCTGTTTCAACAGGGGCTTCTCTTTTTAAGCCCTCTTCCAAGCCTTGCCCGTAGATCAGGTATTTTAAAATATGGGAAACAGTTGTGGAATATTTTACAAAGCCCTGGGCAAATAATTACTATTTACCCATAACAGGGCCGCAAAAAAGCCGAAGCTGTTCAATTAAACTATTAGTACTTTACCTTTGCAAACCAAATTATACCATTGGCTACACCAGCATCCGATAGAAAATCTTTTTTTAAGCGAATAGCGAGCAAGGGCAATCCTGAGCCTGAAGAAATGTCTTTTATGGGCCATCTTGAGGCCCTGCGCTGGCATTTGATGCGTTCTGTTTTAGTCTGGCTGGCAGCAGCGATCATTATTTTTGTTTTTATTGACTGGGTTTATGATGAAATAATACTGGCGCCTTCCAGCGAGAATTTTATCACGTATGGCGTATTGTGCAGATTTGGCCATTGGCTGGGTATTGGCGACGGGCTCTGCATGCCCCCGGTAAAGATCGACTTCCAGGTAAATGTTGTAAACGGGACATTTACCTCCGCCATTTCCATTGCACTTATCGGGTCAGTAATTGTAGCATTCCCATATTTATTTTGGGAATTCTGGCGCTTTATTAAACCGGCCCTTTCGCCAAAAGAAAAAAAATATGCCAGGGGAAGCGTATTCTGGGTATCTCTTTGTTTTTTCATTGGCGCTGCATTCGGCTACTATTTACTTGCACCCTTTACATTTAATTTTTTAGCCAGTTTCACCCTCGGCAAATCCGGGGCTATCTTATACAGGCCCTCTATTAATGATTATATTGATAGCCTTACCAACCTGATCTTAGGCTGCGGTATTGCCTTTGAATTACCAATTTTAGCATATGTCCTGGCAAAGGTCGGGCTCATCACTTCCGGTTTTTTGAAAAAATATTTTAAATATGCTTTTGTTGTTATCCTCATCATAGCTGCAGTAATTACTCCCTCCCCTGATATAACAAGCCAGGTAATTGTAGCTGTACCGCTACTGCTTCTGTACTGGATCAGTATCCGGCTTGTAGCAAGGGTTGACCGCAAAAAAGCAAAGGAAGAAAAAGAGTGGAGCTGATGAATTAAAAATCATGAATTAAGAATTATGAGTTAGTATTATGCCGTAACTTTATGCAGGGCTTAATTCTTAATTCTTAATTCTTAAAACCAATGTCTCCTTTCAATTTAAAATTACCAATAGCAATAGGATGCGATCATGCCGGGTTTGACTGCAAGGAAGATCTGATCTCTGTATTAGAAGGTGAAGGTTTGCCTTTTAATGATTTCGGTACCTACAATAAAGATTCCGTTGACTATCCTGATTTTGCGCATGCCGTTTCATCAGCCGTAGAAAAAGGCGAGGCTGCATTCGGGATCTTATTATGCGGCAGCGCAAATGGCGTTGCTATGACAGCGAACAAACACGCAGGCATAAGGGCTGCCGTTTGCTGGGGTGAGGAATTGGCCGAGCTGGCACGGAAACATAATGATGCCAACGTTATTTGTATACCCGCCCGCTTTGTAAGAGACGGTGACGCAGAAAAAATGCTGGATGTTTTTATGAATACAGCTTTTGAAGGCGGAAGGCATAAGAACAGGGTAGATAAGATCAGTTGCTGACCGGCCTTTAAAAATCATCACAAAACTTTATTTCACCGCTTATCAAAAATCAGCTCAAAACTTTATTGATTTGAGTATTTTGCCCGTCCTAACGCCAGCCCGAAAGATTCATCCTGGCGGGGAATTCATCCGGGTTCAGGCCCATAAATTTTACAAATGAAAAAAATACTCCTTTTATCAACGGTAGTGTTTTGCGTTAATATAGTTTTTGCGCAAACCGACCTTGCATCTAAATATGCTGCTACCATCACCACTGCAGAATTAAAAAAACAACTCACGATCATTGCCGGGGATGAGATGGAAGGCAGGGAAACCGGTACCGAGGGACAGCGTAAAGCTGCAGCGTACATTGAATCGCAATTCATAGCCTGGGGTTTAAAATCTCCCGCGGCTTTAAAAGGTTACCAGCAATTATATCCATTGCACCAGGATAGCCTGGTAACTGTCAAACTTGAAGTTGATGGAAAAGAAGCGGTATATGGAACAGATTATATCAGCCCGGCTTTTTCAAATGAAACAGGAAAATTCAAAGGAAAAAATATTGTATTTATTGGCTATGGCATTGAGGATTCGGCTTACACGGACTATGCAGGGATAGACGTGAAGGGTAAAGTTGTTGTATTCTTCATGGGTGAACCCAGGAAAGATGGCAAATACATTTTAACAGGAACTACAAGGGGCAGCCAATGGACCTTCCCCGGTCTAAGCAAAAAATTATCCCTGGCAGCATCAAAAGGAGCTATCGGCGCTTTTGTGATCAATCCTTCACAGGAAACCTTTAATCCGAGGACTGTTGATGGCAGTAAAAAAACAGGCGTTAATTATCCACGCGGCACAGGAGAAAAAACAATTAATTATGCATCGCTAAGCCATGCATTTGCGAAGAATATTATCGGTAATAATTTTGATACCCTGGTCAAGCTCTCCAGGGTTTATCAGCCGCTTTCAGGTGCCTGGCCAACCGAAAGCAAAATAAAGTCTGAATTTGATCTTAAAAAATTCCGTACCGTTATCAACGCAAGCAATGTACTGGGTGTTGTGGAAGGATCCGATAAAAAGGATGAATACGTTTTTGTAACAGGCCATTATGATCATCTTGGCAAAAGAGACGGGAAGATATATTATGGCGCTGATGATGATGGCAGCGGAACCGTTGCCGTGATGCAGATGGGTGCAGCTTTTGCAAAAGCAGCCGCGGAAGGGAACCGGCCCCGCAGAACCATCGTTTTTATGGCCGTTAGTGGCGAGGAAAAAGGATTATGGGGAAGTGAATATTATAGTGATAATCCTATCTACCCTTTGGAAAAAACCACGGTTGACCTGAATATTGATATGATCGGAAGGATCGATACAGAGCGTATGACAGCAGACAGCCTTAATTATATTTATGTTGTGGGCCATGATAAAATAAGCAGTGACCTGCCCATTATTAATGAAGGAGTAAACAATAAATATACACAGCTTGTATTCGATTATAAGTTTGATGATCCAAAAGATCCTAACAGGATCTACTTTCGCAGCGACCATTATAATTTTGCCCGCAAAGGTGTTCCCGTTCTTTTCTTTTATGATGGCATGCTAAAATCTGATTATCATAAACCCACAGATACAGTTGATAAGATATACTGGGATGTTTTTGAAAAAAGAGCACGCATGATCTTTCATACGGCATGGGAAATGGCCAACAGGGATGATATGCTGAAGAGAGACACGCCGCTGAATATGGGAACGAGGTAAAGACCCCCCTCCGCCCCCTAAAGGGGGAACTTAGAGTATAACAATGCAAGTTGTTTCTCTTTTCTTATGTTGTATAAAAAATTAAGCCTTCTGAAAATCAGAAGGCTTTTTAATATAGTAGAGGTCAGGTTCCCCCTTCAGGGGGCGGAGGGAGCTCTACCAACCTAACACCCACGCAAATATCAGCGGAGCCACGATGGTTGCATCACTCTCCACAATAAATTTGGGGGTATTAATATCCAGTTTGCCCCATGTTATTTTTTCATTCGGCACAGCACCGGAGTAAGAACCATACGAGGTTGTGGAATCACTTATCTGGCAGAAATAACTCCAGAATGGAACATCATGCCATTCCAGGTCCTGGTACATCATCGGCACAACACATATCGGGAAATCACCCGCAATACCTCCGCCGATCTGGAAGAAGCCAACACCCTTTCCGGAAGAATTGTTCCTGTACCAGTCAGCCAGCCATACCATGTATTCGATACCACTTTTCATAGTGGTTGCTTTCATTTCATTTTTAATAATATAAGAAGCAAAAATATTTCCCATTGTACTGTCTTCCCAGCCGGGCACAACGATCGGTATATTTTTTTGCGCAGCCGCCAGCATCCAGCTGTTCTTTGGGTCGATCTCGTAATACTGCTCCAGCACGCCACTCAATAACATCTTGTACATGTACTCATGTGGAAAATAGCGTTCGCCTTTATCATCTGCATCTTTCCATATCTTATGAATATGCTTTTGTAATCTTCTGAATGCTTCCTCTTCCGGTATGCAGGTATCCGTAACACGGTTATAATGATTTTCCAAAAGGTCCCATTCTTCCTGCGGGCTCAGGTCCCGGTAATTGGGCACTCTTTTATAATGACTGTGTGCCACCAGGTTCATGATGTCCTCTTCCAGGTTTGCGCCCGTGCAACTGATGATACTCACTTTATCCTGGCGGATCATTTCTGCCAGGCTCAAACCTAATTCTGCCGTACTCATGGCACCGGCAAGTGTGATCATCATTTTGCCGCCTTCATCCAAATGGGTTACATAACCCTTGGCAGCATCCATTAAAGCCGCGGCATTAAAGTGGCGGTAATGATATTCTATAAAATTTGAAATTGGTCCTTTGCTCATAATGTCTGTTTAAGACGGCAAAAGTAATTTTTTTTGGTTTATGATGACGCGGAGAACTTCCAACCAATAATAAAGACCGTTACAAACGGTCTTTATTATTATTACATGTATCTATTCTTTATTTCCCGCCGCCAATCAACACGCCCAGCAGAATAGCTGCTATTCCTCCTACCACCATGCCGGTGCCGAATGATTTTGCTTTTTGTTGTCTTTCCAGTTCAGCTTCCTGTATTCTCCTGTCTCTTTCGTACTTGTTAAGCCTACGGTCATTTCTATAACCATCGATCCTTTTATCATAATCCCGGTTCATACGGTCAAACTCTGCCTGGCGCTTATAATCATTATTACGCCCTTTCTGGTTATTGTACCCATAATCTTTTGACTGGTGCCGCTCGTTATAATTCCTGTTGTCATTTGGCTGATTTACCTGGTAACGATCATCGTTGTTATAACGGTCGTTCCTGTTTTGGGCTGATGCTGCATTAAAGGACAGTCCCGCTGCAACCAAAATAAGTGTAAATATCTTTTTCATAATTGTAAATTTTAAAAAGTGAATTAATGTATATAAGACGGCTTGTTATGACCTTTGTTTAAAGTAGTAATGCCTGCTTAGTCTTATAATATTGTTAATGCGGGGTTGTATCAAAATGTTGTTCAGGAGATTTTAAAATACCATTAACTTTTGCCCACACTCAAGTTCACTATTTTTACAATCTATAAACCAACCCACATGAAATTAATCAGTACCCTATCCGTGATCTTTGCGCTTTTCCTTTCTTCCTGCAGCACTTTACAAAGGTCTTATTTCACCGTTGATACCCGTAAAAGAGTGGAGGAAAGAGCCATCCCGGTAGAAAAACTCCAGTTTTATATAGACAAAGACGTTGAGCTTAAGAGAGAACTGGCAGCAAGAGATGCTAAAGTAAGTTCCGGCAAAGTGGTGTTCGAAAATGGCAAATATGTTAATATCGTCCTTTTAAAAGCGGGTACACAGGGTGTTTGCACGCAGGCACTTAACAATACAATAGAAATATCTTTTGAGAACGGTGATAATAAGAATATAAGGTTCGGCGTACCGGAAAGAGCCGCTTCCAATGCCGTCTATAGTCTTTTTGCTGATCAATGGGTGAACAGTTATAATACTTATAACCCAAGTGTTGTGCAGGTAGGGAAGATCGTTTATGATGGCGAAGTATATTATATGCGCTTCAATGGCGAACGTCCCAGGCTGATGATCCAGAAAACGGCACAGGATAAATACCAGGTCAATAAGCGGGTTATGAGCGGACGTAAGGTGGATTAACCCAATAAACATATTCTTTTTAAAGAGGTCTGTAATACACAGGCCTCTTTAATTTTAATTAATCAGTGACATACAAAGTGAGCCGGGTGGGATGTTTTAGTTTGAAGACTTTGTCTCCCTGAACGCAACTTTCTTCGTATTTTTAAGGTCAACCCCAAAGATCATGAAACAGGTATTCCTTCTGGCTGTACTATTTTGTTATTACACAGGATTTGCTCAAACCACCATACAAAAGGATCCTGAAATTGAAAAGATGGTGAAAGAAGTGTCTCCCGATTCTTTGAAATCTTACATTACAACATTGGTTTCCTTCGGCACAAGAAATACATTAAGCACGCAAACCGATCCCAAACGGGGCATTGGCGCAGCGAGGAACTGGGTGTTGGCTAAGTTCAATGAATTTGCAAAGCAATCCGGCGGGCGCTTATCGGCTTTTATTGACACCACCACTTTACAACCGGATGGCCGCAGGGTTGATGTTGTTTTACTTTTAGGAAATGTTATGGCTACACTTAAAGGCACTGATCCAAGTGACAAGCGGATCTTTATCATCAGTGGTCACCTGGACAACATGCGCAGTAGTCCTACCGACCGTGTGGGTGATGCACCCGGTGCAAACGATGATGCAAGCGGAACAGTTGCGGTTATGGAATGTGCAAGGATAATGAGTAAACATAATTTTCCTGCTACTATCATTTTTGTTGCGGTAACCGGCGAAGAGCAGGGCCTGCTTGGCTCAGCATTCATGAGTGAAAAAGCAAAGAAAGAGAACTGGAATATAGAAGCCGTGCTGAACAATGATATCATGGGGAGTAATAACAGCAATGAAACAAATATCATCAACAATACAAAGATCCGGGTGTTTAGTGAAGGCCTGCCTGCTTACGAAACCGAAAAAGCCGCTGTTAACATAAGAAACCTTGGACTGGAGAACGATGGAAAAGCCAGGCAGCTTGCCCGCTATGTAAAAGAGATCGGCGAACGCTACATTGATAATTTGGAAATTATGCTGATCTACCGTAACGACCGGTTTTTACGCGGCGGCGATCATACTCCTTATGTACAACGTGGCTTTGCGGCAGTACGTATCACAGAGATGAATGAGAATTATACCCGGCAGCACCAGGATGTAAGGGTAGAAAATAATATCCGGTATGGCGACCTTGAAGAACATATCGATTATGAATACCTCAGGAAGAATACAGGTATGAACCTCGCTAACCTGGCCAATCTCGCCAAAGCCCCTTCTATGCCCGATTCTGTAAAAATGGATGTAAGGAGGTTGACGAATTCAACTTTCTTATACTGGAAGGCGCCACGAACAGGGAAGGTAAAAGGTTATTATATTTTAATGAGAGAGACCACGAGCGCCTTCTGGCAGAAAAAAATATTTACAACAGAAACAGAAATGCGCTTGCCTTATTCAAAGGATAATTATTTTTTCGCTGTGCAGGCTGTAAATGAAGATGGCAATGAGAGTTTACCGGTAGTGCCCGGGGTTGGCCGGTAGGGCAAAATATTTATTGAATCATGAATGTAAATGCAACAACTTTAGTTTTTTTATACACTATACCTAAAACAACAGGTTTTAAGTATGAGCGATAATAACAGGTATTGGTATGCGGTATATACAAAGCCGCGATGGGAAAAAAAAGTTGCGGCATTGCTGGAAGCGAAGGGTTTTGAATACTATTGTCCTTTAAATAAAGTAGTAAAGCAATGGAGCGACCGGAAAAAAATTGTACTGGAGCCCCTGTTCAAATCCTATGTTTTTGTGCAGGTAGATGACTCAAGAAAATGGGAGCTCTTAACTGTAAATGGTATCGTTAACTATGTTCACTGGCTGGGTAAGCCCGCCAGGATCAAGGAAAGGGAGATCGATACGGTTAAAAAATTTTTGAATGAATTCGGGTCTGTAGAAGTGGTGGAAGCATCATCTATAAATTCAACCGTAAAGATAAAACACGGTGTGCTGATGGATTACCATGGTATACTTCTTGATATTTCGGGTAACAAGGCAAGCGTAAAAATAGAAAGTATGGGCCTGCAGTTAACTGCCGTTTTTGACAAAAAGAATATTGAAATACTGGGTGGTAAAACAATATAGCTTTGCTTCACACCCTATTCTTCCATCGTGTTGAGTTGACTTAACACAGCAATAATAAACATGTTCAATTTTTTCAGGAATAAAAGATCTGTTGACAATTTACCGGCCAACCTCCCGGTTACACTTGATATACATTCACATATTTTGCCGGGTATAGATGATGGTGCACGTGATATAGATACCTCTTTACAATTGATACAGGGATTATACGACCTGGGCATTCGCAGATCAATAGCAACGCCGCATATCATCGGCGACATGTATAGAAATACCCCGGAAACAATAAACGCCGCATTGGAAAGAACAAGAGCCGCCTGTAAAAAAGCAGGTATAGATATAGAACTTTCAGCGGCAGCCGAATATATGCTTGATGATTATTTTATGGAATTGCTGAAAAACAGGTCTCCGTTACTGACCCTTCATAAAAACATTTTATTGACCGAGATCTCCTATTCAACACCTACAGATAACCTGGAAGAGATCGTTTCGGGTATTATAGAAGGAGGATACCGTCCTGTACTGGCGCACCCGGAGCGTTATTTTTTTTTCCATCGGAATTTTGAAAAGTATTACCGCTTAAAAGAGATGGGGTTTCGTTTGCAGGTCAATCTTTTATCCCTTACAGGATTTTATGGCAGCGGCGTTAGAAAAGCAGCGAGGTTCATCCTGGAAAAAAATCTTGCAGATCTTGTAGGAACAGACCTGCACCACCGCCATCATTTGGCTGCTTTGGCTGATCTGAAGAACAAGGCTATCTTCCGGCAATATCTTGGGAACAAGGTCTACAATGACCTGGATGCACTGGAATAAGTTGAAAGTGTTACCGAATTTGCATAAGATCCCTTTCAAAATAATCTATTATGAAATTTTTCTCTACACTGCTGCTTATCTCATTTTTTCAATCGAGCTGGGCCACTACTTACTATATCAGCACAAAGGGAAATGACAAGACCGGCAACGGAAGTATCAGTAATCCCTGGCAAACATTATACCGGGCAACTTCTACCGTTAAAACAGCAGGTGATATTATTCATATTACTGCAGGTACCTATATTGAAACCATAAGATGTGTCCTTGCGGTTGGTGTGAGCATTGAAGGGGAAGGCCCTTCATCAATAATTCAATCTGCATTAAGTGAGCAATTTGTCGCTATCATTATAGCCACCTCTCCTGAAGGAACAGATGGCAACCAGCACATCAGTCATTTAAGATTAGACGGCAATAAAAGAACAACCTCATGGGCAATTGAAATAAGGGGCAGGAAAAATGTAAGCATACATGATTGTACAATTACAGATTTTGAGGAATCAGGGGTGTGGTGGGGAGGAAGAAGTGATAATGAAAACTCGGCCCCCTCAATTTATGCAACCGGCAATTCTTTTTACAATAATACTGTTACCAACTGCGCAAAATATGACGGATATGGGAGGGGATGCCTGGTCATCGGCGGACAAGAGGGGATGCTGATATACAATAATACTATTTCGCAGACCGGCAGGGCCAAGGGCACCAATGGCTGGCCCATTAAATATTGCAACGAAGGTTATTTAAAAGGCTGCAAAATTTATAATAATAAAATAACCAAGCAGGCCTACGATGGCAAAACATGGGATTTTTCAATGGAGCTTTTTAATGTATCGGGATTGGAAATTTATAACAACACAATTATTGGCTCCGTTGATCTGCCACATATAATTAAGGGAGACTATCCTTATGGTGTATATATCCATGATAATATAATGGGCCCCGAAAGCTTACAGCCGGAGATTGAGACAGGGATAACCATGGAGTATGAAACGGAAACAGCAATTATAGAAAATAACCAACTGAGGAACTTAGCGATCCCTATATATTTTACCCCAAGAGATGGTAATATAATCAGCGATGTAATCATTAAGAACAATACCTGTAATAATATTGGAGTTGCTAACGGCAGCCATCGTGGATTTGCTATTAATTTTTCGCCGGACGGGGGAGAAAGCTTTGTTATAAACAACTTTTTTGTTTACAACAATAAGTTCATTGGTAATGAAAAAGAATATCCTTATTATGGAATAGGGATACTCAGCGCTGCTGCTGCAGTCAATATAAAGATCCAAAACAACACTATTAAAAATTTTGGCGTTGCGGGTATTGTTGCAAACCCCGCATCTGTAATAGATACCTTATTAATTGAAAAGAATATCTTATCCAACAACGGGAATAATAATAAACCGCTTTTTACCAGGGGATCTCCTGCCAATTATACCATTAGGGATAATTATATTTCGGGCCCGGGACGGGGTTTTAATTTCAAGGAGCAAATATTAAGGCCCCTTTATTATGAATTAAAATATATCAACCTGCTGGAACTGATCGCTCTATTTGCAGGCATCCTGGCCTTATGGTTTTGCCGTAAAGAAAATATCTATGTCTTTCCCATGGCATTGGTCAATTCGGTCATTTATATTCTTTTAAGTTTTGAACAGGGCAATACCGGAACGGTGCTTGTTTATCTTTATTTTACGATCTTTTGCATTTATGGCTGGGTGATGTGGGCGAAAAGAGACCGGAGAAAACACCGCATTATTCGCGTTACAACTTCTTCCAAAAAAGAAAAATTTATTCAACTTGCCATTTTTATTTCATTCTGTATAATTAATTTTTTCGTGCTTACTTATTATAAACGATTTTTTTCGCCCGGTTCTATTGCCTGGGCAGACGCTGTGGCCGGAGCAGCAGCTTTTACCGGAATGTGGTTAATGACCAGGAAAAAATTAGAAAGCTGGTATTGGTGGATCCTGGCCAATATTATTTTAATTCCTTTATTCTTTATAAAATTCCGGTTGGTTGCAAGCGGTTATCATTTTTTATTACTTGCAATGTGCGTTTGGGGATGGTATGAATGGAAAAGAAAAAGGATCATTAAAAGAAAAATTTAGAAAATAAATACAGGAAATATATTTTATTGCTGGAGGGATTATGTTTGTGGTTTGATTTTTGCTAAAAACGCTGGATTTAGTTCAAGTTACCGAAAACAGTTTGTTCACAAATCAATCTAATTTATCAACATTTTATAAAATTAAAGAGTGTAGTTTAATTACTACACTCTTTAAGGAGTTGTTTTCACTGATTTATATATCTTATTAATAAGCATATGATGTAGGGTTATTTTTTTACCCTGAGAAGAGATTAAGCGTGTAAATGAAATTGATACGAGCACTATTTTTACAGCATTCTGCTGTTCACGCTTATGATTCCTTTTTTCACTACAACTGCATCTTTAAGAAGATATACAGGAAATACTAAAAGTGTATTTCCTGCGTTAATAAATTTCAATATCCAATAAACCTATCATTCTATGAAAATCTTTTCACTCATCCTGACGCTATTTATATGTAGCGTTACAAATGCGACCACGTATTACATTAGTCCTACTGGTAACGACAATACAGGAAATGGCACTATGGCCAATCCATGGAGAACTTTATACAAAGCAACTTCTACTGTAACAGCTTCCGGAGATATCATTCATGTTATTGCAGGTACGTATAACGAAACGCAGGGCTGCGACCTGGCGAGGGGTGTAAGCATTGAAGGCGAAGGCAGGAACACAACTATTATAAACAGTAATTTAACAGGAACCTGGAGTACTTTTTTGGAGTTACAGTCATCTGATGGCACCAGTGGTGCGCAGCATATTTCAGGATTGACTTTAGATGGTGGGTATGTAAGTGCATCCAATATGAAGACCTGGGTTGGTATATGGATAACAGGACGTAACAACGTTGAGATCCATGATTGTGCTTTAAGGAACTGGAAACAAAGCTCTACTATCTTCAATGGTAATGGAACCAACACAAATCCGGGAACAGATGTAGGACAGAACTTTGCCACTGGCAATAAATTCTATAATAATATAGTCACCAACTCTGCTGCGATGTATAATGGTACAGGCCAGGGTGCGTTAATGATAGGTTTTCAAAACGGCATGGAGATATATGGTAATAATATCCAGCAAACAGAACGCCCCAATTTTCAGAACGGCTGGCCAATAAAATATTGGAACCAGGGTTGGCTGAAGGGCGTAAAGATCTATAACAACACACTTACTAAAATAGCTTATAGCGGAACTTATCCCGGTGAAAACGGTAACTGGGATTTTGCAATTGAGTTTTTTAATATTGAAGGATTAGAGATCTATGGTAATACAATACAGGGCGCTATTGATATGGCCTATAATTATAAAGGCGCTTATCCTTATTGTGCATGGATACATGATAATAATATCACCCATGCTGTACAAGGTACCAGGATAGAAGGAGGTATTATTTTCGAATACCGCACAGAATCGGCACTTGTAGAAAACAATGTCATAAATAATAAAACATATGGCATCACTTTTAATACAAGAGGCTATGCCGAAAATGGTGATGACAGGTATTATCTACCCGGCGGACCACCGGTTGGCGGATATAGTTATATAGTAAATTGTATTATCAGGAAAAACCTGATCAGTAACATTTATGAAGGTACCGGGATGGGTAACCGTTTTGCAATTGGTGTTATCAGTGATGGCCCGGAGGATCCGCAGATAAACAATATGCAGATCTATAACAATACCATAACTGCTGAAACTTCTGATCCGGGATATGTAGGATTGGATTTTACTTCTCAACAAAACGGTAACTGTAACGGACTCAATATAAGAAACAATATAGTAACCGGGTTTACTATGGGCTGGCTCAGAGGAAGCAATGGTGCCACCAATATTACAAACTGTATGGTTACGCATAATAATGCTTTCGGAAATTCCAACAATGCACCATTCTGGCCCGGAGGCAACCCAACAACATATACTTACAATAATAATTTAGCTATAAACCCGCTATTTATTTCAATTCTTAATTTTTTGTTACAGCCACTCTCTCCATGTATTAATAGTGGAGTTAATGTTGGCCTTCCTTATAGTGGCGCTGCCCCTGATATGGGTTATTCTGAATTTGGTGGTCCGTTACAGGGCCCGCCCACACCCCCGGTAGTTGGCGCAATAACACAACCAACATGTTCTGTGGCAACGGGTAGTGTTGCTTTAAGCGGTTTGCCGTTATTGGCATGGACATTAACAAGATCCCCGGGAGGTAATACAACTACGGGATTAGGACCAACAGCAACAATAACAGGATTACCTTCAGGAACATATACTTATACAGTAACTGATCTCACCGGTACATCCGCGGCATCAGCCAACATAGTCATAAATGCCCAGCCAACAACGCCATCAGCGCCAACAGTTGGAACAATAACACAACCAACATGTGCTCTTGCAACAGGTAGTGTTGTATTAAATGGTTTGCCGGCAACAGGAACATGGACATTGATCAGAACTCCGGGTGGTACAACAACTACAGGAACAGGTACAACCAGGACAATAACCGGCCTTGCAGCAGGAACATATACTTATACTGTTACCAATTCAGGAGGATGTATTTCTTCAGCTTCTGCCAACATAGTTATTAATGCAGCGCCAACAGCACCAACAGCACCAACAGTTGGAACAATAACACAACCAACATGTGCTCTTGCAACCGGTAGTGTTGTTTTAAATGGCTTACCCGCAACAGGAACATGGACGTTAACAGTAACTCCAGGAGGTACAACAACCACGGGAACAGGCACAACATCAACAATAACAGGACTTGCCCCTGGCACATATACTTATACAATTACGAATGCAGCAGGATGTATTTCTGCAGCTTCTGCCAATATCGTGATCAACGCAACGGCAACACCATCAGCGCCAGCAGTTGGAACAATAACACAACCAACATGCGCTGTTGCTACCGGTAGCGTTGTCTTAAGTGGTTTACCGGCATCAGGAACATGGACATTAACCAGGACGCCAGGAGGCACAACAATCACCGGAACAGGAACTACAACAACAATAACAGGACTTGCAGCAGGAACATATACTTATACTGTTACTAATGCTGCAGGATGTACTTCTTCAGCGTCAGGTAATATTGTTATCAACGCTGCGTCAACAGCGCCAACAGCGCCAATAGTTGGAACAATAACACAACCAACATGCGCCGTTGCAACTGGTAGTGTTGCATTAAGCGGTTTACCGGCAACAGGAACATGGACGTTAACAAGAACTCCCGGAGCTGTTAATATCACCGGAACAGGAACTACAACAACAATAGCAGGACTTGCCCCGGGCACATATACTTATACGGTTACCAATGCAGGCGGATGTACTTCTGCAGCGTCCGGTAATGTGGTGATCACTGCACAGGCATCAACACCTGCTACTCCAACAGTTGGAACAATAACACAACCTACGTGTGCTGTTGCAACCGGCAGCGTTGCATTAAATGGTTTACCCGCAACAGGAACGTGGACATTGACAAGAACTCCCGGCAATATAACAACCACCGGAACAGGAACAAGTACAGCCATTACCGGCCTTGCATCGGGTACATATACATATACTGTTACAAATGCTACAGGATGTATTTCGATAGGTTCGGCCAACATAGTTATTAATGCGCAACCTGCAACACCAGCAGCGCCAACAGTTGGAACAATCACTCAGCCAGGCTGTACTGTTGCAACCGGAAGCGTTGTTTTAACCGGTTTGCCGGCAACAGGAACATGGACATTAACAAGAACTCCGGGCGGGACAACTACCGGAACAGGAACAACAACAACAATAACAGGTCTTGCAACGGGTACATATACTTTCACGGTTACCAATGCTGCTGGATGTATTTCTGCATCTTCGGCTAACGTAGTTATCAATGCTCAGCCTGCAACACCAACTGCTCCGATAGTCGGAACGATCATACAGCCAACCGGTACTGTTACAACAGGATCTGTTGATCTGAGTGGTTTGCCGGCAACCGGAACATGGACATTAACAAGAACCCCGGGCGCTGTAAATATCAGCGGAACAGGAACTACTACTACCATAGCAGGACTTGCACCGGGCGTATACACTTATACTGTTACAAATGCTTCAGGATGTATGTCAGCACCATCTGCCAATGTAGTCATCAATGGCGGCCCTGCTAATATTGCACCTGATGCACATGCAGGACCTGATCAAACAATTACACTGCCAACAAATACTGTTATTGTTTCGGGAAGTGGTACTGATGTGGACGGAATTATTGTAGCCTATGCCTGGACGAAAGTTTCAGGACCTGCTGCAGGGATTATCACAAATCCCGGCACAGCCGCTACTTCAATTACAGGATTGGTACTGGGTGTTTATGAATTTGAATTGAGGGTAACTGATAATGTCGGTGGATTGGGAAGAGATACACTGCGGGTCACTGTGAATAATTCGATCAATCTTCCGCCTAATGCTTTTGCAGGTGCCGATCAATCTATTGTAGCGCCTTCAATGGCAACACCCACAAATACTACCATTTCAGGAATTGGATTTGATCCTGACGGAACCATTGTTGCTTACAATTGGACAAAGATATCAGGGCCTGCCGGAGGTACGGTAACAAATCCTAACAATGCTACTTCTACGGTAGGCGGATTAATCATAGGGGTTTACCAGTTTGAATTAAGGGTTACAGATAATGACGGTGCATTTGGAAGGGATACGATGCAGATAACTATCGTTGCTCCGCCAAACATGTTGCCGGTTGCTAATGCCGGGTCAGATCATACAGTTGTTCTGCCTGCAAACTCTGCTACATTATCAGGTAGCGGTACTGACGTGGATGGAACCATAGTGTCATATAGCTGGGCCCAGGTTTCCGGACCTTCAAGCAATGTCCTCCTGTCTCCAAACACTGCCGTGGCGTATGCGAATAACCTTGTACAAGGTACTTATGAATTCCGGCTTACTGTAACAGATAACCGTGGCGGAACAGCAACGGATAATGTCCTGGTAATTGTAACCGGAACACCAGTGCCCCCGGTAAATCCAATACGCGTGAACAGTGCAGGGATCTTCCCCAACCCTGTTGTTGATATTGCAAACTTAAGAATGACATCAGCAGAGGCAAATGCAATACTGCAGATCAGGATATCAGACATGCACGGAAGGATTGTATTGACAAAGGAACCAACCACAATCCTGTTTAGCCTCACGGAAAAAATAAACATGAGTAATTTGAACAAGGGAATGTACATAATAACTGTAAAATTCCCTAACGGCGAAATGGCAACTATAAAAGCAATCAAGCTCTGATGCTTCGATAAATAATAATAAAAAAAGGGAAATGAAAATCATTTCCCTTTTTTATTTCTGAACACGGAGCAAATTGCGGGATTTATTCTTTAACGATCTTAATATTTACAAGCGCATCAATATCTGTTGATACAGGATTTATGATAAACATATTATACAGGAGCTGCGTGGAAAGAATTCCTGCTATTGCCATTTGATCAACTTCTGATATACTCTTCGTGTTTTTTATTTTTTCTACCAGTGATCTAACTTTTGCAGGGTCGAATAACCCGAAGGCTTTTAATTTATCTTCAGATAACAACTCCTCCACGTATGCAGGAGCAGCAGCATTAAAAAAACTGCTGGCAATGGGTGCCCGGTAAGCCTGCTTTGATCTTTTTGTGATCGATTCCGGTATTATACCTGAACTCATTTTTTTTAATAAAAATTTTTCATTCAGGCAATTGAGCTTAAAATTATCCGGGAGGCCGGCGCAATATTCAATTACCCGGTAATCCAGGAAAGGATAACGTCCTTCCACAGAATTTGCCATTGCCATCCTGTCGCCCTGTGATGATAAAAGATATCCTGACATAAAAATTGTAGATTCAAGGTATTGTGATTTTGCAAGACCGCTCCAACTCATAAAATTAGAAGGCAGCGTGGAATAAACCCCTGCAACAGGATCATAGGTATCCAGCGCCTGCTTCATATCTTCAGAAAAATAAGTTCTCAACCTTGATGTATTATGCCAGCGGAGTAAATGAGAATAAAGAGGATCCTCCGTTTCTCCAAGCTTATACCCGAAAAACATTTTTAAAGCCATGTTATTTGAATCCTTAACCATTGGAATATATGGATAAAGCTTTGATAACAATTTAGGTCGCCAGGCAGAATTGGGTTGTTTGGCCCAGAATCTCCTGATCTTAGCTTCTTTAAAAATATTATAGCCCGCCAATACTTCATCTGCACCCTCACCTGTGATCACCACTTTAATATTCCGGTCCCTTACTTTTTTAGAAAGCAGGTACATGGGTGTAGGAGATGTTCTTAAAAGCGGGAATTCAGAATGCCAGATCGTATTCTCAAATTGTTCTGCTATCTCTGCAGTTGTACATTGAAAAGCAGTATGGTTGGTATTAAAATAATTAGCAGCTTCCGTTTGGTAAACCGTTTCATCAAATTCTTTATCCCTGAAACCAATAGAAAAAGTATTGAGGTTACCCGGCTGTATATTATTGATCAAACTTGTTGTAACGCTCGAATCAAGTCCCCCGCTTAAATATGCCGCTACCGGCACATCTGCTCTCAGCCTTATTTTTGTAGCATCCGTAAGCAATTCTTTGAATTCTTCAAGAGACCTGTTAAAATTATCATGGCCCGTATTTCCATCTGTTTTGTATTCAAGGCTCCAGAATTTTTTTATCTTAATTCCTGAAGCACTTACTGTCATACAATGGCCGGGAGATAATTCAAAAATATCTTCGAATGGGGTATTGGGTGTAAGTGTTGTCCAGAAGGTAAATACTTCGGCAAGGCTCTCTGGACGTATCTTTTTATCAACCTGGCTGAGGGTAAATAATCCTTTTATTTCGGAGCAAAATGCAAATGCGCCATTTTTAGTCCAATAAAAAAGAGGTCGTATTCCCACACGGTCGCGTGCAAGAAACATCTCCTGCTTTTTTTTATCCCAGATACAAAAAGAGAACTGGCCATTTAAATACTTAAGACAATCTGCGCCATGCAAGGCATACATCTGTACCAATACTTCTGTATCACAATTGGTCTTAAGTTTTATTCCCTGCTTTTCAATTTCTTTTGTTAGTTCGGGGTAATTAAAAATTTCGCCATTATATACGATCCAGTAATTGCCTGATTCATCAGATATCGGCTGTTGTCCGGATGCAATATCAATAATACTCAGGCGTACGTTGCCGATGCAAAGATCTTCGTTGATATACATACCGGTTTCGTCGGGGCCGCGGTGACGAATGGCTGAAAGCATTTTTTTAACACTTATTTCAGGCGAATCTTCTTTAGCAGAGTGATAATTATAAATTCCTGCAATCCCACACATAGGTAATCATTAATTTAGTTTGCGTTCTATAAAACCCGCAATTGCATTAACTGACTCAAAATTTTCTTCCATTAGCTCAGAATCATCTGTTTTTACGCCAAATTTTTCGCTAATAAAATTTATCAATAAGATAAATCCCATTGAATCAAAAAATCCTTTCACAAAGATCAGGGTATCATCTTTTACATCCGGTGCAGGTGCATAAGTGGTTTCAATAATAAATTTCCTGATCTGTTCTTTTATCTCAACTGAGTTTGCCATAAAGTTTCTGGTTATAATTTAATCTTAAATATATTTTTTTCTATTGAAAATGCCGCTTTTTCCGGCTCTTTATTTTAAAACCATAAAGCCTAACCTATACTTTTTTTACCGGTAGCACTTAATGATATATTCTTTTTGATTTCAATAACAGTAGGTATCTTATATTTTGACAGTTTAGTAGCACAAAAATTCCTTATCTCTTCCTCCGACAGGTTAGTGTTGTCTTCCGAAACAACAATAGTTGCTTTGATACCCTCACCCAAAAGCTCATCTTCAACTGCCACTACAGAACAGTCTATCACCCCTGGTAACATCGCAATAACTGCCTCAATTTCTTTAGGGCTCACCCTTTTCCCGCCAACTTTTATAATTTCTTTTTCCCTTGCGGTAAGGTAAATATAACCATCCTCATCTATTGTTGCGAGGTCACCGGTATGAAGCCATCCATTACGGAGTGCTTTAGCGGTTTCTTCGGGGTCATCAAAATAACCTGACATCACATTTTTACCTCTTGCAATGATCTCCCCTGTTTCACCTGGCAGTACCGTTTCGCCTTTTGGATCCACAACCTTTATTTCAACACCCGGGATACCCTTTCCCAACGAACCGGATTTTTCGCTGAGCATACCGGGCGGAAGATATGATAATCTTGCCGTGGCTTCGGTTTGCCCGTACATTACAAAGAAACTTACCTTAGGAAATGCCTGGACAAATTCTTCAATAAATGTAGTGTGCAGCTTGCCCCCGGCCTGTGTAACATATCTTAAATGGGGGAAATCAGAATTACGGAAAAGGTCGGTTTTACGTAACAATATTTGAAAATGGCTGGGTACGCCGGCAAACCCCGTACATTGATACTTATTAAAATTATTAATGGTCGATCCCAGGAAAATAAAATTGTTATTGAGTACGATCTGTCCCCCCACACGAAGATGTGTATGGAGTAAAGAAAGACCATAACAGTAAAAGAAAGGTAATACCACCAATACCCTGTCAGTTTCTTTAAGTTGAAGGTATTGGATGATAGAGGCTGTATTTGCAATGATATTATTATGCGTCAGCATAACTCCTTTTGGCGTTGCAGTTGAACCCGATGTGAAAATTATTTCTGCTGTTTGCTCACCGTCAAAATCATTATCTGAATTACCCGGCAAAGCCTGGTATTGGGGCAGGTCATTCAAACCCGATTCAGCGACCATGTCAATAGAAACCTTAAGTTTGCTGAGGGCATAATCTGAAAAAAAACCCATTTTAGCGCGGGTTTTTTTTATGATAAAATCCATACTATCCTGTTCGATCTCGGGGTTCAGGGGGATGCAAATATTTCCTGACTTTAATATCGCCAGGTAAGCTAGTATAAAGAACAGGTTGTTTTGTGATACCAATAGTATGTGTTGCCCCTTACCCGCTTTTTTATTTAAGTAACCGGCAAGTGTGCATGATCTTGTATAAACTAATTGGTACGAAGAAGGTGCGGGGTTGCCGGGAATCAGTTCTTTTTGAAGTGAATGCGTATCCTCAAAAAAATAATCAAAACAATTCATTATACTAATATTTTATCGGCGGCATCCTCAGGTAATCCGTCGTGGTTTGCCTCCTGCTAAAATTATTATACATCAGCTTGATCTCCTCGCCTGTCTTACCCATAACATTGCCTACCTCTTCAGGATTAACATTGTTCTCAAAACCATACCATACCAGGTCCATCTCATGGTAAGGCATCTGGTAAAAGAATTCTTCCTGGGTTTGTTCAGCCGTATAAGTATCAGTTGTAGGCACACGGTCTATAATACCCTTTGGCACTCCTAAATGTTCAGCCAGCTGGTATACCTGTGATTTATATAAATGGGCAATGGGCATCACGTCGGCTCCGCCATCTCCATACTTAACAAAGAAGCCTTGTTCAACTTCATGCTTATTGGGTGTGCCGATCACAGCATAATATAAACGGTCAGCGTGATAATAAAGCATTGACAGGCGGCACCTTTGTTTAAAATTTGATGCCGCAACTATCTGAAGATATTCATTGGCCGGGAGCATCTTACTTTGGTTAACGCCATTTTTATCTATTATCGTTACCGAGAAAACGGGTGGCAGGTTACTGTTGACAGCCTTGATACCTATCTTCATCTGATAGTCTTTGGGATTATACTCGGGAAATACCCTTGCAACGGCCTCATCTCTGCGCTGGTAACAACCGAATCCTTCCAGGGCTCCTGTAAGGTCCTCTTCAATGGTGCGAACACCAAATTTAGCTGCCAGCTCCAGGGCAAGTGTTTTGCTTTCCCCACTTGAATCTTTTTCCGGCATCAAAATACCAACAACGTTCTCCGGCCCCATGGCTCTTGCAGCCAGGGCCAGGGTTACCGACGAATCAATGCCGCCGCTTATACCCACTACAGCACCTCTTTTCCTACACTGGGAGGTTATGTCATTCTTTAATCTTGCAGCCAAGTCATTGGCGATTGCTTCAACATTTTCGAGGCGAAGACTATCTTTTGAAAAACCATTTTTTGAGTTCATTTACTGCGTTTGTTAGGTTGATTTAAAACTAATGCGTTAAAACGTATATTTAAATATATTATTTTAATAAACAGGAAAAAAATAACGGGTATAAAACGGCCTGCTTTGTATTTATATTTTTGAAAAAATCAAAGATTTTTCGCGTTGTTATTCAGGCTGTTCAAGAGCTGCGGTTTTCAGAGGAATTGATGCTTACAATGATTTTTCCATTAGTAATTTTTCATTAAAAGGTATGTAGTCGGATATTTCTTCATTAATTGACTTACACGAACTTACAACGTTAAAGCCCTTTTTCCTTAAAACGATAACTGCAAGAATATTGTTCTTAAAGAGTTGGGTCTGCACTTTCTTTAACCCTGGATATTTTGCTAAAGCATTCGCTTCGCTTCTTTTTACAAGCTCTGTATCAAGTCCCTTTCCCAGGTGTTTGTCAGCGATATGCAAATACTCAAACTGGAGGGTTAAAGGTTCTCTTTCTATAAAAACATCTTTAACGATATGTGATTTTGTTTTAAAAAATTCAATACTGTCTGTTTCAAAAGTATGTAAAATTAAATTTGATTTCAATATTTTTGAAGGCATGGCACCGTCAAACCCTTCTATCCATGATCCAATTGCAGCGACTGCTTCTCCTTTGTATTCGGCCACCAAAAAGCTACTTAATGATAATTCGCACCCATCAATTTCTTCCTCCAGCATGGTCATGATCAACTCCTTTGCCCTGCCTTCTGATACATTAAACAAAGTTGAAAAACTCAATTTATCTGACCTGCCTTTCTCCGCAGCTATAACTGTATCGGCTATAAAAGAAATATCTTTTTCTTCTGCTTCCCTGATCAGGTATTCATCCATACAATAAACATTAAGTAATAGTGGTAACTCTCTTGTTCTTTAAAAAGTAAATAATTTATTTCATATGCCCGTATGCATAAGCCCGGCAAAGTTCTGTAATCATATGCTCATAAAAAATAAAAAATAATTCAAAGTTTACGAATATTTTTCAGCAATCTCGGATATTCGTCACAGATAACAGGGATTTAGAATCAATTTAAAATAAAAATTCACCCAAAGGCATTGATGTTATACTAAATATGCCACTATATTTTAAAAAAAATCATTGAAATATATTGGGGTTGAATGGAATAATGCCTCTCAGTTATTGTAATATTAGATAAATATGTAGGAGGGTCAAACATATAGTAAAAATATATAACTTTTAAATTACTGAAATTTAAACTTTTGCCAATGTGTGTTTTTAAATAAATAATTCATATTAATTTTCTGAAATTTAATTCCCATATCTTTTGTATTTTATGTTATAACTTATATATTTACGTTGAAATTCAACATCCCCCAAGGTAAACTGCGTTAATTCAATTCTTAGTTTATTTAAGTATCTCTCTAATTCCTATGTTTCTCCTCATTTTTAAGCAGATTCCAATGGCTATATATTAGTAATAATATATTCCTGGTATAATTAACTCTAAAATCACCGTCATGATAAAATGGTTACGATTAGTAATTCTTATTCTTTGCGTTAACCTGCAATCCCAGGCTCAACCATTCACCTCCGTAAATTTTTCTATCCAGGCTCACCCGGATGACTGGCAGCTCTTTTGGTCCAGCAGGATAATAGCAGACATGAGTATTGCCAATTCAAAAATGGTATTCATTACTATAACAGCGGGAGATGCAAGTTCGGGTACAGTGGATTATAGCGGAGCCGGTGCTTTTTATTTAAGCAGGGAAATCGGGGCAATGTACTCCGTAAAATTTGCTGCTGACCTAACCACCAGCACACCACTCACGGACCCTGTCGCCAGCACAGTAACTGTCAACGGTAATCTCATAACCAAGTATGTTTATAAAAATACAGTGAATTATTTTCTGCGCCTGCCGGACGGGGATGTAGGTGGGGCTGGATTTGCTATTAACAATGATCAAAGCATGTACAAATTAAGGAACAGTAGCATCCCCACAAATCCTCAGATCTCAGCAATGAATGTTATAGGCAATACGGGCGGTGGCGCCCCTGCAAATTTAACTTATTCGTGGAGTGAACTAGTGGCTACTGTAAGACAAATAATTAATGATGAAAGGGTTCCGGGTACCCAGTCATGGATACATACACCACATGAACTTACAAGCTATAATATAAACGATCATTCGGATCATATTCATGCAGCACATGTTGCACAGGCAGCAGTTTCTCCAGCTAATATGTTATGGGTAGGTTATACGGGATTCATGGATTATAATTCTTCTTCATTAGGTCCTAATTTAAGCCGGACTGACCATGAAAATGCTTCTGTTCTTTTTAGCCTTGAAGTATTGGGAATTACGGAAAGCCAGTATGCGAACGATTATTCTCCCGGTGCCGGTCATATAGGCTGGCTTCCTATGGATTATTTTGTTATAAGGCGCCATCCTTCAGGAACTGCACCCAATGGGCCTGTTGGCCCTCCTGGCCCGGATCCTGGTGGCCTTATTAAAATACCAATGATAATATGGACTACGTCACCGGCTTTTATTAATAAGGATATAAAAATAGCTGTGAGCCCTTATGAAACAGGGCAGCTTACAACAGTAATATCAGATATGACGGGCAACAGGATAGCTGACCTGAAAACACAAGTGCTAAATACGGAACCCCTGGTTGTAACAATACCAGCCCCGATCACAATAAAAGGAACCTATTTAATAGAAACCATTTTAAATGATAAATTTATTGAAACCCGGAAAATCGTGGTGGAGTGATAACTGCCTATAAAATTAAATTATGAAAAAGATATTTATACTTATACTGATTTTTGTGTCTGCTTACAAAGTACAGTCGCAGGTTCACGTAAATTTTTGCGTAGTTGCAGATGCGGATGACTGGCAGTTATTCATGTCTAAAAAGATACTATTCCAACTGGAACAGACGTGCTCACCGACCTGTGATGATGGCGAGAAAGTAGTTTTCATTACGCTTACTGCGGGCGATGAGGGGTATGGTACCGGTTCCTTCGGCGGAGGCGCAATTGCCTATTATTTAGCAAAAGAAAGAGGTGCGGTAAGTTCATCCAAATTTGCAAGCGATATTTCAAATAGCCCGATATACCCTCTAACTTACGCTATACCAACGGCACAAACAGTAGCGCTAAATGGCAAAACTTTGACAAAATATGTTTATGGCAATGCTAACGGACATGGCAGGGTTGTTAATTATTTTCTTCGCCTTCCCGATGGAGGTGCAGCAGGAGCAGGCTTTGCCGGTACGGGGTTGAAGTCTTTAATGAAATTAAAATTAGGTACAATACCAAACATTACCTCTGTGGACGGGGTTAACACTTATACCTGGACTGAACTGCTTAATACGATCAGGCATATCATTTTTGCTGAAAAAGGCACTGACCTGCAGGTTTGGTTAAATACCGCCGATCTAAGTGCTTTAACCAACCCCGGTGATCATTCTGATCATTTCTATTCAGCCACTGCCGCACAGGAAGCCGTACCCCTGCCCTCATATAATTGGGTAGGTATCAATGAATTTGTGATGGATCATTCTTCAAACCTTGCTGAAAACCTGGTTGAGCAGGAGATCTCGCTGGAAACAGGTGCCTTTAGCCTATATAACTGGAGTTTAATGAAGAACAGGTATCCCAGCAAACTTACTGCTGCCACGCGGCTATGGCTTAGCAGGGAATATTTCACCCAAAAACGTCTCCCTACAGGTTCAGCAGGTGTATTACCCGTAACCTTATTAAGTTTTTCAGGAGCACTAAAGGGCAAGAACGTGCTGTTAGAATGGAGTACTACATCAGAGCTTAACAGCAAAGAGTTTGAAATTGAAAAATCAAATGACGGCATCACATACCGTAAGTTAGGTACTGTAGCTGCAGCAGGATTCAGTTCTTCATTAAAAAAATACGGCTACCTGGATATAGAAGCTACGGATATAAACTATTACAGGTTAAAAATGGTGGACCTTGACGGATACAATAAACAAAGTGACATAGTGATCATAAAGAACAAGTTGTCACAATCTGTTTCTGTGGTCAATAATCCATTTAAAGATTATATAAATGTACGCTTTGCACAAATTCCAAAAGGAGGAATTACATTAAGGCTAATAGACCTGTCAGGTAAAGTAATACAGGTAAGTGAAAGCTATCAGCCTTCATTGTCATCTATCATCCGCTTTGATCTGAACAGTGCAATAAGTGAAGGGATATATATCCTGCAGGTAGAAAATGAAGGAAAGCAATACAGTATTAAAGTAATAAAGCAATAATAAATAGTTTCTTTATCATAAGGATCTCACTTTCGTGAGATCCTTTTTTATTCCCGGGATCTCCCTAAAATAAAGAGGCAGGTAATTAATTACCTGCCTCTTTATTTATACCTTAATGATTATTGTTTCACATTGCTGCTATTTAAATTTATTTTTAAAACGCATTTTTGTTCCCTTTAAAAACATGGTATATGGTTAAAAACAGTATCTGTATGTCCAGCCACAAGGTCCAGTTCTCCAGGTACCAAAGATCTTTGTTGACCCTCATTTTAATTTGTTCGGGATTGGTGATTTCACCCCGGTACCCATTGATCTGTGCCCATCCTGTAATGCCGGGTTTCAAAAACTGCCTGATCATATAATCATCAACTACTTTTGAATAATCCGTTGTATGCTTCAGCATGTGTGGTCTTGGTCCTACCAGGCTCATCTCACCTTTAAAAACGTTTAAAAACTGCGGAAATTCGTCAAGGCTCGTTCTCCTGATAAACTTGCCAATTGAAGTTACCCGGGAATCATTTTGCGTTGCCTGTTTAATATCCGCATCCTTATTAAACCGCATGCTCCTGAACTTCAGGCAATAAAATGTTTTTTTATTTTTTCCTGTACGTAACTGTTTGAAAAAAATCGGGCCCTTTGATTCCAACAGGATCAATAAGCCCAATATGGGTATTAGCCATGATAATACGAAAACGATAACAAAGAGGCTTACAGAAATATCCAGTACCCGTTTTTTGATACGGTTGCCAACATCATCCAGGGGCTCACTGCGCAAAGAAAGTATGGGCAACTCGCCGAAATATTCTATATGAACCTCCCGGGTAATAAAAACAGAAAGGTTGGGAACGATCTTAAAACGGATACATTCTTTTTCCGACTGGAACATCAGGTTGTAAATCTCCTTATTTTGTTCGGGCGTTATTGTAGAAAATATCTCCTGTATCTCAAGGTCTTTTGCAATCTGCAGGGTATTTCCAATACTGGTTAATACAGGGTAATGCGTCAATTCCTTTACATTTTCCTCCTCCTCCACAAATCCAATTAATTGTGTATTGATGCTGTCCTCTTCAAAATATTTTGCCAGTTTTTTCGCCGTATCATTATACCCGAGTATAATCACTTTCTTTAAAATGTGGTCACTCTTTTTATAATAATTCCTGATACCAAGATACAAGAACCGGTTCAATAATAACCCAAAGCCGAAACTGGCAATTGTAGTAAGAATGAATATCCTTGAAATATTGAATTCACGCGTGAAAAACAGGTAAAAGAAGATAAAAAGGATCCAGATCATATATACCTGTATGGTCCTTTTTGTAAAAGATTCAAAGACCAGGATTATTTTACCGGCATAAGTTCTTAAAATGAATGATGGAATTAACCATAAAACATTTGAAATTATCCAGTAATTAAAATAGTCGTTCGAATAATCAGGAAGCCCCTTCCTGATCAAAAAGATCTGGCAAATAAAGTAGATGGCATTCAATACCAGCAGATCAAGCAGGACCAGTGTTATTTGCAAGTATCGTTCAAACTGCCGGTTCATACGGTAAGCTTTTTAATAGTTCTTAGTTTTTGCTGAAGCAAATTTAATATTTATGCAGGCATATAAATGGACCCCAAAACATCAATGATCCTTTCTGAAGTGTGGCCGTCCCAAAAAGGAGGTATTGTTCCTTTCTTCCATTCTCCATCCATGATCTTTTTTAAATATGATTTTAGTTTGGAGATGTCATCACCTATCAGTTCGTTGGTCCCCAGCTCAACGGTTTCGGGCCTTTCCGTTGAATTCCTCAGTGTTAAGCATGGTATGTTCAATACGGTAGCTTCTTCTGTAATTCCCCCCGAATCTGTGATCACACCTTTCGCATTTTTCACCAAATACATAAATTCAAGATATCCCTGCGGATCTATCATCACAATATTTTTACTGTCTATTTTAAACTTATCAATGGTCTGCCTTGTACGCGGATGTACCGGGAAGATAATGGGCAATCCTAAAGAAGCCTCTTTAATGGCAGAAAGAATTGCAGCTAATTTCCCGGGGTCATCAACGTTTGAGGGTCTGTGTAAAGTTATCAGGAAATATTCACTTTCCTTCAGGCCGGCTTTATCCCAAAATTCAGGCTTCCTTATCCTGTCTATATTCTGGTAAAGTGTATCGATCATGGTATTACCAACAAAATGTATACTGCTGCCTGGTACGCCGTTTTTTTGTAGCTGCTTATTTGCTATTTCACTTGTAGTAAAGAAATGATCACAAAGAGAATCCGTTACTATCCGGTTTATTTCTTCAGGCATGGTCATGTCGCCCGACCTTATCCCTGCTTCCACGTGAACCACATCAACACATAATTTTTTTGCGGTAATTGTACAAGCCATCGTTGAAGTAACATCACCCACTACCAACACCACGGTTGACCTGTTCTCCTGCAATTCCTTTTCAAACTTCACCATGATGGCAGCGGTCTGTTCCGCCTGTGTACCTCCTCCACACTCCAGGTTAACATCCGGCTCGGGGATACCCAGTTGCTCAAAAAAGTCGCCGCTCATCTTTTTATCATAATGCTGGCCTGTATGTACCAACCGGTATCCGATCTTCTTCCCGGCATTTTGTGCTGCTTTGATCGCTTTGATGATGGGGGCGATCTTCATAAAATTTGGCCTGGCGCCGGCAATTAGGGTAATAATCATTATAATTCAGGTGTTTATCAGTTTTTTGCTCTTAGCATAACGAATTAAGAAAGTATTTATTTTCTTTTAAAGACCTGCCTGGCCTTTTCTTTGAGGACAAGGTAAATAAACTCAGAATTCCCGAATAAATAGCGCTTCCACATACGCCGGGGCTCCTGTAAAACACGATAAAACCATTCCAGCCCGCTCTTTTGCATCCACAAAGGGGCTCTTTTGACAAAACCTGCCACAACATCAAAGCTTCCGCCCACCCCCATGATAAATGGTGTTTGGATCAGGTGCTTATAAGTATTCAGAAAGATCTCTTTTTTGGGAGAACTCATGGCAACAAAAAGTATATCAGCATTTGAGTCAGCGATCTGCCCGGCCACTGCCTGCTCCTCGTCTTTTTTAAAGTAACCATTACGGTAACCGGCAATAATATCTTTGTTATAGAGCTTTGAATAAAATTCAACAACCGCTTTTACGATCTCCTCTTTTGCACCCAGGAAGAAAATGCGGTATTTTTTTTCTGCACTTAGCTTTACCAGTGATTCCATCAGGTCGATGCCTGCCACCCTTTCAGGTAAAGGTGTATTGAAAAGACGTGAAGCCCATACGATGGCCTGTCCGTCGGCATTAATAATGTCGCAGTTAACTATTGATTCCTTTAATCCCGGGTCCTTTTGGGCATTCACTACTTTAGCCGCATTAATAACAACATGGTGTATCGGCTTCCTTTCAATAATTGATTTATCAATTAATTGAAGGGTCTCCTGCATGGTCAGCGCATCAACAGGAATGTTGCATATATTAATTCTGTTCATTTTTTTCAAATTTAATATACGTTGATAATGCATAAAACATCCATGACTGCGCCCAGCGTATGTAGGATATTTTTGATGAAAAATATTTATTGACCTGGTAATAAAAAAAACCTTTTTGGGATTGCATATTTTTGATCGTCCAGTCCAGCACTTTATCCATTACTTCTTTATGCTGCCCGAACTTGCCAAGTTTTGCCAATGTAATAACCATCTGTGCAGGAGCATGAATATCTATTGGGTAAACCGAGTTATTGTAATACTTCGGGATGCCTTCACCTGTAAAGAAGGTATTTATATAGTAGTCAAATCCTTTGCTTAGGTTGCCTGAATAAGTATTATCTCCTGAAAATTTTATGTACTCTGCAATACATTCGAGGTTATAACCTGTATGAAAATTATCTACCCACTGGTGAAAAGGAAGGGTGCCATATCCCCAGGAGCCATCCTGCCGTTGATGACCGCAGCAGTAATTTACCGAGTTTTTTGCCGCTTCAACCAGTTCTTTTTCTTTGGTAATACTATATACCCGGCTGAGAAGCCTGCTTCCTAATAGTGATGCATTAAATACAACACTCTTATCAAGTGGAGAATAAGAAAAGGCAAAATCATTTTTATCATCATAGGTGCGGTTCAGGTCTTTCAAAATAAAATCACAGGTGCTTCTTGCAATTTTAACCAGCTCTTCTTCTTTAGTAATTTCATAAGCATCAAGCAGTGCATTTGCAATAAATGTGGAAGCTACTACCGTGGGTGTATTTTTAGGCTGAAAAAAAGCACGTGCCTGCCAGTCAAAATTATAACCCCAGCATGCGCCACTGTAACCGCTGCTTTTTAGCTCAAGTATTTTATTGACCAGGAAACTGATCTTGTCTTTATATTCTTCTTTCGGATCCTGTTGGTAAAGGTTACAATATCCCGTTAAAAATAAACCAAGGCCTTTAGGGTTATAAGCTTTCCTTATTTGCAGCAGGCCTCTCAGGTTTAAGGGTGAACGCTTGAAAAACTGTATCCATGCAAGCCTGACGATCCGGTTTTTAGGTACCAACGGAATGGCACGGAAAAAACCGCTGTTTAGTCCGTCATAAGGATCATAACCCTTAAAATTCTCAGATTCGCAATATGTTTTGAGCCTGTTGAAAGACCTTGTTATTTGACTGTTCAATGTTTTTCCTTTTGATAATGGTTAAGCAACTATTGTCATTGCTTAAAAATGCGGGAAGCTATATGCCCATCCAGCCATGGATGGATCTCATAAAATGTTAGCCCGGCTTCCTTTTTATTCTCTTTCGGTATAAAAGAACTGTTTCCGGCACATTTTATTGCGGATACTGCCCTTGCAGGCAGTGTTTTTCTTAAAATATCCCTTATCCCCTTTACATTTTTTGCCTTGCTGTAATCACAGGGATAATAACCAGTTATGGGACCTGAGTCAATTCCTTCATTGATAAAGTGTATTGTTGGAATGACAGGTATGTTAAGCAGTACTGAATAGGAGATGGTAGATTTTCCCCGCAATAAGGGAAGGTATCCCCAATGATCGTTGAGCAGGCCCCTTTTAAAAGCGCCGAAAATATTTTCCTTAATGATAAAATTCAGTTTATGAAAGCCTATGTCAAAATTACCCTCCCTGAGCACCCGGCCGATCCTTTCATCCTTACGGTCAAAATTGAGTGTGCGATAAGGATAAGTATTCCCTGAAGCCAGTGAAAGCAGTTTTACCGGCAGCTTTAATTTCAAAAACTGGCTGATGCGCCGGCTGGGGTGATAAGGCAAAAAGAATTGTTCAACATGATGGCCTTCTTTTTTTAAGTCCTTTATCATACTTCCAAAAAAAGGAGGAAAGCCGATCAGGCATATTCTCAGCGAACCCTTTTTTTCATTGGGTTGATCAGCATCTCGGGTGTTTATAGTAAACGGGTAATTTTTAAATTGCGCAGGTTGCTTATGATGCCCTATTTCATTGACGTTGCCGTTAAACCTTTCCATACATTGTTCCATCAGTGTCCTGTCAGTTTCTTCTTCTGTATAAAACCAAAGGAACTCATTGAAATACCTGACGTCGTCAGTTGATAAATAACCAATAGAAAGAAAGTGCAAAACATTTGATCTTTCAGCAGCCGCTAATGGTCTCTTTCTTTTGTAATGGATCTTAAAAAGTAATTCTTCAAATTCTTCAGGGCCGGTGCTAAATTTTTTTTTTATTGGATCCCAATCAATGCTTTTTTCTCCCAGCAATGACTTAATATCAAAATGGCTCAATCCTCCCGGTTGAAATTCATTTGAAGTGATTGATGTCTTTTGATCCATGACCTGCATTCTCTTTGTTAAGCAGTTTTTAATTTTACCATATCGCTTTTCTTATCTATCTCTTTTGAAAACTCGGTAAGTGTATTGAATTCCGCAACATCCCCATATTTTTCCTGGACGTATGACAGGAAGCGCTCAATGTCGCCGTAATAATTATTGTATTGTTTTGTATGACACTCGATCAGTATGGGTATCCTCTCATAGGGAGTATCTCCCAGTCTTTTTATTACCTGGTCAAAACTTGTCTTCAAATAATTAAAAGGCTGGTTGCCAATTTTAAGATGCGTTTTATAGGAAGTATAAGGAAATTTAGGCTTTGAGTCTTCAGAGACAGGCGAAAGCTCGGTGATCTTTGCCGGTATCTGCCCGTCATAAAAATGACGCATTGAATCTTTTTTAGAAATTTTTCTTTTCACCATATCTGCAGCTAAATAACCCAATCCTTTAATTCCGGGAATTACAGTCTGCAGCGGAATAACAACAATGTCCTTTTTCTCAGATGATATCTTACACAGGTCATTATAATCCGGGTAATACGGCATCGTGGATTCCTCAAGTGTTGTATAATCTACCCCGTTACCCGGCAATGCCATTCCTTTGCGCACACCCATAACTATTTTTATCCCGTATTTCTCCATATTCCTTAAAAGGTCGCCCGAAGGCTGAAGCCCCCATGATCCACCCTTGTATGCAACGACCTTATAATTGGGGTCAAGAGGTTTGATCAATTCTTCAAGATAATTTATCGAATCCCTGATAAGCGTTTCCTGTTCTTCCTTGCTGTATCTTCCAAAGTTCCAGTTATTACCAAGGTAAAAGAAATCATCTTTTAGCGTAGCATTCATCCATTGCGGATGGAGGTGAAGCTGAACATCAAAGCCATAAGACTTCATCAGCAGCACCGTATCATCCCAAAGATTCTTTTGAAGCTTCAGGTTATAATCTGAATTGACGTGGTTCTTATAAACCAGTTGCTGTACAACATCAACCATGAACGTCAGTTTTATACCAAGTCGCTTTGCAAGCTTCATAAAAAACATCGAAGGCAGGTATTGCAACTGGGCCACGTTACCAAGCCCGTTACCCATTACTTCCCAATCATCTTCAATTAATATTGTAAATCGTTTACTCATTTTTAAGTCCGGTTTGTTTTATTAAATTCCCCCGCTATAATCTTCTTCAAGGCTTATATTTTGCGGCACACCTGTAAACAGGCTATCGTGTATTTTAAAGGTGGTTAAGGTTGTAAGGCATATTGAACGGAAGCTGATCGGGCTTTCATTGCCTGATTTAAGTGTATTAAGGAATACTTCAACCTCCTCTTTATGGCCCTTGCCTGATGATTTTAATTTAACGGCCTTACCACTTTTGTAAATAAGCCCATCCCTGAAATCATTGATCACCCCGATCTTTGAACCACTGAACACCTCTATCAATTCCTTTGGCATTCCCTTATCGCCGTTGGCAAGGTAAGTAAGGTTACCCACGGAGCCGTTTTTAAATTTTATTACTATTGCAATATTGTCTGCGGGTGTGATCTTTTCATTTGTGCTGCTGATACATTCTGCATAGACCTTAATCGGTTCTGAATCGGTGAAGTATTGCATCAGGTCAATAAAATGACACATCTCTCCAATGATCCTGCCGGCGCCAATATCTTTTTGCTGCAGCCAGTTATCCTTTGGGATAAAGCCGGCATTGATCCTGATATTGACAACCATTGGCTCACCGGTATTTAAAAATTCTTTTTTGATAGTTGCACTCACCGGTGCAAAACGCCTGTTAAAACCAACCAGCAGCGGTTGCTTGCTTTTCTTATGTGCTTCAATAACTGCGCCCAGTTCTTCAGCATTCACCGCAAGCGGCTTTTCCACAAACACAGCTTTTTCAGCCCCGAGTGATTTTATAACAAGGTCAGCATGTGATGAATGCGGCGTGGCAATAAATACGGTGTTTATTTTTTCATTGCTAAGAACATCTTTTACTTCTGAAGAGCAGAAATTGAATCCAAATTTATCCCCAACATTTTTTGCTGTAATACCACGTGAAGTAACTACACCATCCAAAGAACCTCCTGATGATTTTACATTCGGTATCAGGTAACTCTGTGCAAAGCTGCCTGCACCTATAAAGCCGGTATTTATTGCCGATAAGGGTTTATTGGAAATATTTATCAGCGATCTTGACTTGGCATCATTCTCTGAATATTTTAAAAGGATACCAATATGATGTTCTTTAACTTTTCCCAGTATTATGTCGTAAGCTTTTTCTGCGTCGCTGATATCCACGACATGGGTTGTCAGTGGTTTTAAATTGATATATTTCCTGGCAAGCAGGTCAAGAAAGCTTTCCATATTCCTCTGTTCCGTCCACCTTACATAAGCGTATGGATAATCGATCCCGTTCTCTTCATAATTTACATCATACCTGCCCGGTCCATAAGAGCAGGACATTTTAATATCAATTTCTTTCCTGTAATAATGCGGGTCTCTTGGCACATTCATGGGTACCACGCCCACAACAACAACTTTCCCTTTCTTCATGCAGATCTCACCCGCCAGATCAATAGGATCATTTGATTGGGTAGCTGCTGTAATTATAACGGCATCAAATCCATGTCCGTTCGTAAAATTATCACATGCTTTGATGAGGTTCGGATCATTCCTTAACACAGCCTTATCTGCAGAAAATTCATTCGCAATATTTACAAATGATTCAGACAGGTCAATTCCAAAAACAGCACAGCCATTTGCACGAAGCAACTGGCAGGATATCTGTCCGAGAAGGCCAAGCCCGATGACACATACTTTTTCACCGATACGTACTTCTGCCTGGCGTACGCCCTGCATCGCGATCGCACCAAGTGTTGTGAATGCAGCATCCTCTGAACTCACTTCATCAGGAATTTTTACAACAAGGTTCTGTGGAACTGCAATGATCTCTGCATGAGAAGCATAATCCACGCCGGCACAGGCAACCCTGTCACCCGTCTTGAACATACCATTTGTATCCATGCTCGATAACACAACACCGCTGGTACTATAGCCCAATGCTTTTAGGGAATCCAGTTTCGCTCTCACCTTGCTGATGGTAGCGCTAAGCCCTTCTTTCTTTATATTCTGTATCACCTGCGCAACAAGGTCCGGCCTTTGCCTTGCCTTGTTTATAAGGTTTGCCTGGGCAACTTTTACGGTACCTCTTTCAGTACCGGCACTGATCAGTGAAAACCTGTTCTCAACCAGTACCATTCCTTCTGACAATGCAGGCATGGGTACATCATCTACATACAGTTCTCCTGTTTTAAAATTTTGTATTACTTGTTTCATCTTTTTATTTTACTATTCTTAGGGTATGTTATTATAAAATCTATTTTTTTATGTTGTTGTTCGGGTGTTTTGAGTATTTCGCGTATTCCGGTTTATTTAATATCATTTCTTTTATCATAATACGTGATACAGAATCGATACTATGAAGCGGGTCAAGAAAATTTTTCTTATCCGCTGTAATTACATTAGGCCAGCTAAAATCATAGAGGTCGCCAAATGATATGATATCATCTTTAAACCGCTGGTATTCCTTATTTAGCTTAAACTCAGTCACCTTGTTTTGCAATTCTGTATGTGTTGGCGATATGATGAATATAAGCTTGATATTATTCTGCAAACAATATTCAGATATCTTTTTCAATTCATTATAATAATTCTTCGGGTAAGAATAATTTCTTAAATACCTTTCCTCTTCCCGTAATTCATATTGCCAGAACTGTTCCCTGGAGAAAGGTGGATTTGCTGTTTCAACATCCTGGTTGAACAGTTTGGCTTTTAAGAGCAGCATGGTACTTTCCAATGTAAATTTATTCATTAAATACAGGGGAATGGAATTTTTAACTTCGATGGCCGGTGACACCCTGTCCTTTAATAAGGTGCCGCTATAGCCTTCTATCCCAACACCTATATAAACTGTATCCAGTTTATTCTTTGAGGTCAGGTCCCAGAATATTTTGATCACATCCTGCAAAGAGCCTGCCCCCGCGGCCAGGTTAACTACCCGTTGGCCATGAACTTCCGTAAAAAACTCGGGCATTAGTCTTTGTGCCCTTGAATCACCCAGTACTATGATCTTAGTTGGGTTTCTTTCATACTCAATTAACCGGTATAAGTAAGTATTTTTTTTTCGGGCGAGGTTGTTCTTTAATTCAAGCTGGGCCGGGTCTTTTTCTTCAAAAAAATAATTGAACGGATCCACTATCACCTCAAGTGCTATAAGGATGATAAAAGGTGAAATGAAGATCAATATTTTTTTAAAAAAATTCCACATAATTATACGTATCGGTTAAAACTGGAAATAAACAAATTGTTCCCCGCTGAATATCCCCAGGTAAAAAATAAGGAAGATCACACAATAATAAGACAGCCACCTGATGGTAATATTCTTATTCCCGAAAAGGCATATTCGCCCCGGGTAGTATTCTTCCATAAAATCCTTAATAAATAAGATACTAAACGCTATAAAACCATACAACATTGTATCGCCATCCTTATAAGGCCAGTGAAGGGAATCCGTAAGTATCCTTCTGAAAATATCGAATACCTCCGGAACAGTAGCTGCGGTTCCTCCAAAACTCAATGAAAATGCAAATAAAAGGTAGGTAAGAACACAACCAATAAGTATGTACCACCATTTTGTTTTTAACTTGAATCTCTCTTCAAAAGCATCCTTTTTAGACCTTGTGAGCATTTCAACACTTAAAGCAATACCTTGTATGGCGCCCCAAACCAGGTAGTTCAATGCGGCTCCATGCCAGGCACCTGAAATGATAAAGGTCAGGTTCAATGCCAGCGCTATTCCCCAAACCCCCCATTTTCTGAAGGCAAATGCCAGTGGTGTATAAACATAATCCGTTAACCATTGGATCAGCGACATATGCCAGCGCCGCCAGAATTCCGACATGGTGGTTGCAAAGAAGGGGCGGTTAAAATTGGGAATAATATTGAAGCCCATCACTTTTGCACAACCGATGGCTATTAATGAATAGCCGCCAAGATCTCCATAAACCCTGATGGGCTGCATTAATGAAGCCAGCAATAAAGATGATCCTACGTGCTGGTCAACATTATTGAACACAGCATCGATATATATACTTAACCGGTCTGCCACTGCCAGTTTCATAAAATAACCCCAAAGCATTAACTGCAACCCGCTAACAACCATGCCGGAATTAAACTGTAGTTTGCTTTTGAACTGGGGGAACATATTTGATGCCCTTTCAATAGGGCCCGACATTACAACCGGGAAAAATGATAAAAAAAGTGCGACAATCCCAAAGTTCTTTTCTGCATCAATGTCCTCATTATATACATCGATCACGTATCCCAGCGCCATAAACGTATAAAAAGAAATACCTACCGGCAGAAGGAAACTGATCTGCGGAAGCTCAAGATGTAAGCCTGTATAATTGAGTAATGTAAATACTCCCTCATTTACAAAGTTGAAATATTTAAAGAAGAAAAGAGGCAACAGGGTAATGATCACATCAATGATCAGTAATTGTCTTTTCTTTTTTTCAGATTTTGCTTTTTGAATTAATAGGGCAAAGAAATAAGTGGTTAACGTAACGCCGGCCAGCAAAAGGGCATATACAGGTTTCGTATTTAAATAGAAAAAGTAACTGGCTATTAATAAAAATACCCACCTGAACTTTTGTGGCAGCAAAAAGTACAGGATCAGTACGGTTGGAAAAAAAATTAAAAAATTAAAAGAGGTAAATACCATGAAACTTATAATTTAGAACTAATAACAGCTATCATATCTCCCACGTTAGCCATTTTGTTTAATTCTTTTAGCCTGAATTTAATTGAAAACTTGCTTTCTACTTCTGCAATAAGCAGCATATGCGATAAAGAATCCCAATTCTCCACATCAAGCGCAGTTAGCTGGTCTGTAAGTACCAACGATTTATCACCAAATACTTTTCTAAATACAGGTGTTAGTTGGGCAACAATTTCTTCTTTTTCCATTTTATATTATACTTTTTTCGCCTGGCTTTTTTAGCCGAGTTTAGATTTTATAAGGGTAACTAAGCTTCCAACATTGTCAAGCTTACCCAGCTCCTTTAATTTAAATTTTACGGAAAATTCATTTTCTACTTCTCCTATCATCAACATATGTGTCAGGGAATCCCAGTTTGGTACATCATTAGCTGTCAATTCCTCACTTAACACAATTGTCTCATCATTAAAGATCTTTCTGAAAATTGCTGTCAACTTCTCAAAAATTACTAACTGCTCCATAGGTCTTATTATAGTTTTAATTTAATGGTCAATTGATCTCAAAGTCATCAGACAGCACAAATCCGTCTTCCAGGCTGATGATGATCTCGTCAGCAGCTTCGTCAAAGTAAAATCCTGCACCGCTGTATTTCTTTTTTAGCTCAGCTTCGCGTTCTGCGTCTGCTATATTGGCTACCCAAATGGTATAATTCTTATAAAATGCCCCTTTATAAGGTAAAGATACAGCCCTTACGAGGTTATACACTTCCTGTTTTGACTTAGACAGGTCAATTTCCCGGTCAGTTTTTTTTAAAGGTCCAAAATAGCTAACCTGCTTTAAGTCCTGCTTTTGGGGCCTGAAGGAAATATCTTCCAACAAACCAATAGCTTCCACAGCAATTGTTTTATAAATAGCCATCATTTTAGTCTGCACACTTAAAATATAATCATTGCCTGAAACGGGAAATTTCTTTTGCAAAATTATTTCCCCGGTATCCACATCGGCATCTATATAATGTACGGTTACACCCGATTCACCGTCTCCATGTAAAATTGCCTGGTGCTGGGGTGATAACCCCCTGTATTTGGGCAAAAGTGAAGGATGAATATTTATTGCTCCTTTTGCAGCCTGTGAAAAGATATCCTTATGCAGGATCTTCCTGAGGTGTGCAGAAATGATCAGGTCGGGTTTTATTTTTATTAAAAGATCTTTTACTTTTTCTGAATTTACATTTTCTTCCTTTACAAATTCGATATTGTGCCGGTTTGCGGTCTCTTCCAGCACTTTATCCTTTTTATTAAAATAATTCGGGGTAATTATTATTGAGACCTTGTGCCCGTTGCTGATCAGCGATTCAATTACCGCAGATGTGAAAGTATCTTCCCCGAATACAGCAACATTCATAACTTAAAATTTTTCTTTTAAGAGTTTCCTGTCGATCTTTCCATTCGTATTGAGTGGAAAGGAATTCACAAACCTGAATTGGGTTGGGACCATATAAACCGGCATTTTTGTTTTCATATAATTGACAAGTTCTTTTGTATCAAGCTCCCCTGCTTCTATAACCATCCCGATCTCTGTATTACTGATCTGGTTTGTAAAAGCTATAGCAACTGCATTGGTTTTTTGAAGGTATTCCCTGGCAAAAAATTCAATTTCAGAAAGCTCAACACGAAAACCCTGCACTTTTACCTGGGAATCCACCCTGCCCAAATACATAATATCCCCATCATCATCTGCAATACAAAGGTCACCCGATCTGTAAAAACGGGTGCTGAGGCCATTATGATCCATATAAAAAAAAGCTTCTTTATTCTTTTCCTCATTTTTCCAGTAACCCGGGGTTAACTGAACCCCTCCAAGGCATAACTGGCCCTTTTCTCCCGGTTTAACTATTTCATCAGCTTCATTAACGATAATTGTGTAAGTTTCGTGCATTGCCTGGCCAATAGATAATAAGCCATTAGAGGTTTTATTATTGCCCTGCCGGTCGTACGTGTAATGTGTACAAAAAATAGTGTCTTCCGTCGGGCCATAAACGTTCATGATCCTGGCGTTGGGGATACAGGCAGACCATTCACTGGTTACATCCAAAGGAAGGGCTTCGCCGCAAAACAAACTGTATTTCATACTTGCGCAATCGATCTCATCAAAATAAGGGCGGAGGTATTGAATTATCGAAGGCACCATCAATGCAATGGTTAAATTTTGCTCATCCAGTAATTCAGCTATATAATTGAACTTGATCTTATCTTTTGGTATCGTATAAACACAGGCTCCTTTTAAAAGCGGGACCAGGTAAGACATTACAGACAGGTCGAAAGTAAGTTCAAACATCTGTAAGCATTTATCCGCAGGGCCTGTTTCAATTCCCAATGCAAAAAAAGCTTTAATGAACCCCGCAAGATTTGCCCGGGTAATAGGAACCCCTTTGGGAACACCGGTTGTTCCTGATGTAAAAAAGATATAAGCCAGTGCTTCATCCGGTATTGTAACGGGTATCAAACTGATCTCTTTGAAAACTAATTTTTTTGATTCGATCACATCAAGACCTGCAAATAATGGTTGTTTGGATGAATCGATGACAACAGATATACCTGCCTGGTTCAAAACATTCAGGTTACGCTCAGCAGGCGTATCGGGATTAACGGGTACATAACATTTTCCTTCGAGCCATAAAGCAATGATGGCGGCATAGGTCTCCAGGTCATCATTTGCAACCAGTCCCACATTAACGTCTTCCTTCCCTAAACCCTTAATCGCATCCCTTATCGCCGATATGGTTTCAGCAAGCTGGCGGTAACTATAAAAAACATTATTTATACAAAATGCATTATTCCCTGCATACTGTTCAACCGAAAGTAAGAACGGTTGCAGCACCTGCTCCTGAAATGTATTTTTATTTTCCATTTTACTTTATTGCGGTCAATTAATTATCTAAAAATTCCCTGCACCATAATTCCAATGTAAGTAACTGGTATATCTGGTAGGCATTGTCCTCGATCCCGCTCCTGTCGTTATCAATTAATTTTTTTACAACAGCGTAATTGACAAAACCCCGTTTATTTATCATCTGTTCTGACAACAGTTCATCCACCATCGGTCTCAGGTCATTTGATATCCACGACCTGATAGGAGCTCCAAAAGAAGCCTTGGGCCTGTAAATGATATCTTTTGGCAGGAATTTTTCTGCTGCTTTCTTTAATATATATTTCGACTCGCCATTTTTTATTTTAAGATCTCCGGGTATCTGCATCGCTTTTGTAACAACGAGCTTGTCAATAAAAGGAACCCTTACTTCCACAGAAGCTGCCATGGAAGCCCGGTCGGAGTAGGTTAAGTTGAGGCCCAGCATGAACATACTGATATCTGTATTGCAGATACTGTTTACAGCATCGCCTTTGAATTTTGAATTGAATAAATTTTTGTGCTCATTGTTAATGGCTTCGATCCCCGTCCAGTAATTGCTGTTCAATAATTCTTTTAACTGGGGAGTATCATAATAAGAGTAGCTTCTCATATAAGCCCTTTCAAGCGGCATTGTTGCAAAGCTCATAAATCGTTTTGCCCATCTCCCAAATTTAAAACCCTTGCCTGAAATTTTAACAGGCAGCATATTCACAACTTTAGAAACAACATACTTAAGGGGTTTGGGTAACCTGTTAAACCGTTGTGCCATCAGGGTGGCTTTCTGCCTGCGGTAGCCAAAGAATATTTCATCGGCGCCCATGCCTGATAATAATACCTTAACACCTTTTGCCTTTGCTGCTTTACAGATCAGGTAAGTATTGATGGCCGCAGGGTCTCCAATAGGTTCGTCCAAATGCTTTACCATGTGCGGCAGGTCCTTAAGAATATCCGGGCTGATGGTTATTACATTATGATCAAAATTATGCATCCTGGCCAGTTGATCGGCATACTTTTCATCATCCGGCATCTTTTCCACTTTTTTATCTTTATCATCTGTACCGATAGTATAAGTAGACAGGTGTTCGTTTGTTTTTTTTGCAAGAACAGAGATCAGTGAAGAATCAAGGCCCCCGCTTAAAAAAGAACTCACCGGCACATCGGCTACCATGTGTCGCTTAACCGACGCCTCCATTGTTTTTGCAACATCTTCGGCTGTGGCATCTATATCTGCTGATAACCTTGCATCAACATTATCGGGCAGATCCCAATACTTTACCATCTTAATACCGTTTGCCTTACTATAGGTCATGTAATGTGCAGGGGGCAGTTTAAAGCATCCGTTGAACATTGTTTCATTACCGGATATCCATATATAGTTAAGACAGCTTACAAGGGATTTTGGATTGATCGTTTTATTGAAGCCGGGAATAGAAGCCAGTGTTTTCAATTCTGAACTGAAAGCGAATGCCCCGTTTACCTGTGTATAGAACAAAGGTTTTATTCCAAAATGATCCCGTACAATGAACAGGTCATGATTGTCTTTATTATAGATCGCAAAGGCAAACATCCCGAGGAAATGATCCAGGCAGTCATAGCCATAATGTATGAACATTTCCAATACCACTTCAGTATCAGATGAGGTTTTGAATACAACCTGTTTTTCTTTTTTAAGTTTATCCTGCAGTTCTTTATAGTTATATATCTCGCCATTAAAGATGCCTACCAGGTTATGCTTATGAAAGGGCTGGTTAGCTGCTTCGCTCAGGTCGATAATAGAAAGCCGCTGATGTGCAAAGGCAATATAATCATCATGCCACACAGACTGGTTATCCGGCCCGCGGTGTTGCTGCATACAGTTTGCCTTTACAGCAAGTTCCGTATTATCCTTAAATCCAATAAATCCGGCGAGTCCACACATTTATAAATAGTTTACATTTTTTGATCAGATCTTATTAAAATATTCAAGCAGCTTATTAACGATCTTTTCTGCAGTAAATTTTTCGGCCAGCACTAAATTATTTACATGCATCTTATCCTGCAACGTCTTATCATTTAATAATGCAAGCACCTGCTGGTAAAGTTGCCGGGGGTTCTTTTTCTCGACCCACATGCAGTTCTCATATTCTGTGAAGTAATCGGCTGCCGCCCTTATTCTGGTGGTGATAACCGGTTTACCTGCACCAACTGCCTGGAAAACCGCCATCGGGAAACCTTCCTCGTGGTAGGTAGGCAGGATCAGCATATCACAATTGGCATAATAACCCCTCGTTTCACTTTCAGGAATATGCCCCAGCAATTTAATATTGTCTTCCAGGCCATGGGTATCAATCAACTTTTTGATCTCGTCAACCAACGGTCCATCGCCGAGGCAAAATAGTTTAAATTTTTTACCTGTTTCTTTTAATAAGCGACAGGCTTCTGCAAGATCCAAAATACCTTTTTCATGCATGAAGCGGCCTACAAATAATAAAATTGCCGTTTCCCCCGGTAAACCCAGACTGTTTTTAAAACCCGGGTCGGGCACATACAGGCTTTTATCAATTACATTGGCGGTAACCTGTACCTTATCGGCCGGCACACCTACACTTAAAAAATTATTCCGTTCTTCATTTGACAATACCAATAACAAACTCGCCTTTTTAAAAATATAATTTTTAAGCCGGTTGTTCTTTGAAAACACAGTTTTACTTTCCGAGCCGTGAAATTTTAAAACGATCTTAATGTTCTTATTATAATTTTTTAAAATGAAAATGGTAATTGAATCCCTTACCAGGGTCTTCAGGTCAAGCGCTGTATTTAAATAAACAATATCACTTTTTTGAATGGCCGCTTTCTTTTTAAGATCAAAAGCATTTTTCAGCAAAAGCTTAAAGCTATTGAACATACCATTGGCAGCCCCCCAGTTACCATAGGCACAGGCTTCTGTTTGCGCACCTGCTTTTTGAAAAGCATTTATTTCAGCCTGTGCGATCTCCGTATGCGTGGTGCCATGTAAGCCGAATAGTATCTTCATTATTGATTTTAAATATTACTAAACTGAATTGAATATTGATAATAATTTTTCACTTATCCTTTCAGAGTCAAAATGTGTTTCAGCTGTTCTTCTTGCTTCTGATCCCAATGACCTTATTTTTTCCGGGTTCTTTATAAATGCTGATAAGGCACCTGCAATATCACTTGCCGAATCAGGATTTATCAGTAAGGCATTCACATCATTGAATAAATATTTAGGTACGTCGCCTACTTTAGTGGCGATAACAGCCTTACCCGAGGCAAGGAATTCACCCAGCTTAAAAGGGAAGCCTGCATTGGCAAACTGCGAATTGATCCTCGTCATACAGAATATATCACAACTGTTTAATGCAGCATAATAATCATTGGTATTTAAAAACCCTTTGAAAATGATCCTGTTCTTATTCTCCGACATGCTTATTCTTTGCTTTAATTTATCAGTATCCGCCGGGTTGCCTAAACCTGTTAAAATAAGCTGGATATTCTTATCTTCTTTACTTACGGTTTCGAAAGCATCAAGTAAATAGGTAAGCCCATCCTTTGCAGCAAATGAACCACCGTAAAATATTTTCAGGTTATTTTTATCCGGGCTGTAACCTGTATTTTTAAAATAATTCAGGTTGACGGTAATGGGTATCAAATAAACCGGGACCTTGCCCTTTGAAATGAGTTCGGCCCTGTTGTATAAATGTTCAGAAATGGCAACGTAAGCGCTGGTAAAACGCTTTGAAAACCTGAATAAGAATAAGGATGTCTTAATTCTTACTTTATTTATAAAACTGGCATGTGCCTCATAACGGTTGTCTTCAATGATGTCAAGAACGATCTTATACCCCTTCATCTTTGCATACAATATGAAGACAATGTTCTTCAGGTCAGGATAATTATAATTGTAGAGAATGTTTTTATATCCCGGTTGTTTGTTTCTTTTTAAAAAAGACATACCCCTGCTCCAGAAACTGAATATGGAGAAAATGTTACCCAGCCTGAAGCCAATGACCCTGAAGTTTAAGCCGTTCAGGTTTCCTTCCTTACCAATAGGTTCTTTATTATCGCTTTGATAAATGAGGTTGGCTGCTTTTACCAGGTTCTTATTTACAAGCGGTTCAAATAAATTCCTTACCCGTGTTGAGCCGGCCATCCCATCAAAATAGGAAACACCCATTATTACAATATTACATGCGGGAGAGGTCATTGTTTTATTATCATGAAATTTTAAGATGCGATAGAAGTAATAACCTCTTTAAATTGATTTCTTATTTTAACGGAATTATAGTTTGTCTCTGCTATCCTTATCGCATTCTCAGCAATTTCTTTTCTTAAATTATTATCGGAAACCAACGCATTGATCGCTTCTGCAAGCGCCCCAACATTATTTTCGGTAACCACTTTGGCCCATTTATTTCTTTTTCCATCTTTCATAAGTGCGGTTTCTCCCGGGCCAAACATAATGATGGGAGTGCCGCTGATCATATATTCCGGCGCCTTGGTGGGCATGGAGAACTTTATGAACCTTATTGATGCTTCAGAAAAGTCGTAAGGCAGGTAAAGAAAATCAGCCTCTGCAAAAACCCTGGGCAGTTCGCTATATGCTACAAGCGCTTTATGCCTCACACATTCATATTTATCAACCCATAATGGTTTATCCTTAGTTTGCAGAACGAATTGGACCGACCTGTTGGATTGCCTGTTCACCTGTTCAACTGCCTGTGCTATTGTTTCAAGTGAGGTGTCGATGCCCGGGCCTATCCTGCCTGCATAAAGGATCGCCGGTGATGTTCCCAGTTCATAATTTTTTCTTTGATGGCTTTTCCAAAAGTCTATTTCTATCGGGTTGTGAAAAGTTGTAAAGTCTCTGCCATACCTTGTCTTGTATTCTTCAGCCATATCATGACTGATACTTAACAGGATGGTTGACCTGCCAAGTAAAACCCGTAATTCTTTATCAATTTTTTTATGCCAGAATCTTTTGAACAGCCCTTTTTGGCTAATGGTTGAAGGCCAATCATCCATTACATGATAGATCATCGGCTTTTTTAAATACTCCTGTACTGATATACAAAATAAAACGCCTTCACGGCTTGTTGCCTGCGCATATATAACATCGGGCCTGTAATCATCGAGCCATTTACACAATTTACCAGATAAGGTAATTTTAGACATCCGGTGAAACAAGCCAATATATTCCAGGAAAGGATAAAAATATTTATCGATCAACCTTGTTCTGAGTTTCGCTTTCTCTGCAGGCTGCCCTTTATTCTCCGGGTTCTCTTTTAATTTTACAGGACCTGACATTACTTTTCGTTGTAAAATACTGAATGGGAAAGCCCATTTATATTCCTCTCCGCCCAGTAAGTAATAGGTATCGCAGATCTGTGTGTTAAGGTTATTGAACATATGATCGGTGCATACCACTGCGATCTTGTCTTTATCCCAGCCGGCAAACAGGTTCGCCTGGGTGATACCACCCCCGAAGTCGTTGTTGAACGGCTGCCCAATAATTAAAGTTCTTGGTAAAGACATTTTATATAGATCTGCTTTATTTAGTTTGTAAATAATTTTTTATCGTTGTGTCAGGCAGACTCCTGATCTTTTCTGAGTAGCAGATGCCTACAGCTATCCAGGCCAGTATATAGTTCATACTAAAAACGATACCTCCGGCCGGGTACAGGTAAACGATCCATAAGAACAGCCACATAGCCGCCGGAGGTATCGTTTTTAGTATGA